>RCNB010000582.1_pt1 | contig 23857 bp, 22 predicted proteins | sample 2041321 | NCBI WGS metagenome assembly RCNB01 (sample SAMN09708232, study PRJNA481090) | Marine sediment metagenome, whole genome shotgun sequencing project. | reverse complement strand
AGGAAGGAGCGAGCGTTAAGGTTCTTAATTTAACACGATTATAATCTAAATCAACATCTAAACCGTCATTTTCATCTGCTTCAGGATTTACAGTTTCGTTACCAAAACCAAAGAAATTAATAGCGTAATTTGGACTTGTAAAATGGCCTCTAATCCCTAAATTCATTTTACCAACAACATTGGCAAACTCTCCTTTATATGCTAAATCATAGCCTTCCGTTGCAAAATAATAAGCCGCAGAAACTGTATGTTGTGAAGTATGGGGGTTCGGTCCTGGACAGTGGAGCAGGAATCAGAAGGGCTGCAGAGTCAGCTAAAGAAGAATATGAAAAAGGCACTGGCTTAGTCCTTGTCGTCTCCGCGATGAAGGGAATGACAGATAGACTTCTGGAAGCCGCGAGTGAAATCTCCCTGGAACCCCCATTGGATGTCATAGATCGCATTATAGGTCTAGGTGAGGAGCAAAGTGTCCGTCTCGTAGCTTCCGCGTTGAAGGGAATGGGAGTAGATGCTGTAGAGATAACACCAGATTCACCTAGCTGGCCTATAGTAACCGATGAGGTATATGGTGACGCTAACCCCATAGTAGGTGAATGCCTGAACAGTGCAGATCTTGGATTAAGCCCCCTAGTTGAAAGGGGAAAAGTACCTGTAGTCTGCGGATTCATCGGAAGAAGCCGGGAGGGAAACATCACCACACTTGGGCGGGGAGGCAGCGACACTACTGGAGTCATACTTGCCCGTTGTCTGGGAGCAGACGAACTTGTATTGGTGAAGGATGTCGCAGGGGTATACTCAGCTGACCCAAAGAAAGTTAAGTCAGCCCAAATGATTGAACATCTATCAGCGTGGGAGGCAAACCTCATGGCCTCTACTGGTGCCAAGGTGCTTCACGACAAAGTATTCAAGTATAAGCCTAAGGGATTGAAGATTCGTATAATTTCGAAGAATGGTCCCCTAGATGGAGATGGAACTATGATAGATGGAACACTACCCGAACTATCAATTGACACATATGAGAATCCAGTTTGTTTAATCAATATAGTAGGAGACCTAGTCTCCAGCCCTGAGGGAATAGCCCAGGTATCTGAGGCGGTAAAGTCTCAGGGTGGAAAAATATTGGGCTTTAGCGGCTCAAAAGAGTCATCACAATTCGTGGTGGACGGAGACCCGTTAAAAGCCCTCAATGGAGCCCACAGTATTGTGGACTCTGGATATGCAAAAGCCGTAACAAGCGCTGAGAACCTAGCCTACGTCACTGTCAAACGACGGGGACTCAAAGAAGCTGAAGCGACTGCTAATGCAAAAGCTGCGTTGACATGCAAAGGCATTAAAGTGCCTTGGGTGCAGGTCGGCAGCTCATATTTCAGCTTACTCCTGAGCTGGGATAGACGCAGGGAATCCTTGGAAATAATAAGAAAAAATTGGAGTAAATAAAAAATGGCAAACAAGAAAGTAGGAGTACTAGGTGCCACCGGTGCAGTTGGACAGCGAATAATCCATATGCTCCGGGATCACCCGTGGTACGATGTGACCAGCCTTCACGCTGGATCATCCGCAGGAAAGGTATACGGTGACGCAGTTACATGGCTTCTACCTGATGGCGTTCCCGACAAAGTCAAAGACCTCACCATCAAGACAACAACACCTGAGACAGCTGATGTAGACCTCGTCTTCTCCGCTCTGCCTTCAGGAGTAGCTATAAATGTTGAACCAAAGTTCGCCAAGGCGGGAATACCAGTCGTTAGCAACGCAAGTGCATACAGGATGTACGATGACGTACCCATGATTGTACCCGAGGTCAATCCCGACCATATAAAACTCATAAAGACACAGAAAAAGAAAAGAGGATGGGACGGCTTCATCGCAACAGACCCAAACTGCAGCACAATCAACTTCGTGCTAGCACTCAAACCCATCTACGATCTCTATACACCAACCAAAATCCATGTAACAACAATGCAGGCCATCAGCGGAGCCGGCTACCCCGGACTACCCAGCCTAGACATATTGGAAAATGTCATCCCCTACATCGGTGGTGAAGAGGAAAAGATGGAAACAGAGCCACAGAAGATAATGGGAAAACTCGAAAACGGACAGATATCTGATGCAAAACTGAGCATTTCAGCTTCATGCAACAGAGTGCCTTCCATTGATGGGCACCTTGAAACTATCTATCTTGAAGCTGAGGAGACTATAGACCTGTATGAGGTGAAGTCTGCTATCAGCGGTTTCACAAGTAGGGCTCAGGAGCTAAAACTTCCAACATCACCAACAAAGCCACTGATCCTCAGGGAGGAACCGAATCGACCTCAGACACGGTTGGACAGAATGGCGGGAAGTGTACCTGGTATGGCTGTCTCCGTAGGCAGGGTACGGCACGGCTTGGACTCTAAAAGTCTAAGGTTTGTATGCATAGGACACAACACAATCAGGGGAGCTGCTGGTGGAGCCATCAGCCTAGCTGAGCTGTTGAGTGCAGAGGGTTACATCTAACCCCCCTTTTTACCAAAATTATTCTATACCTAGTAATACTATCATGTATTATCCATGGAAACCAAAACCTTCGTTGATGAGTCTGATACAATAGAAATATTACAGGATCTTATACGCATTAACTCTGTTAATCCTTCATTAATCCCCGGAGCCCCCGGAGAGGAGGAAATAGCAGAATACGTCGCTGACTTTTTAAATAGTATTGGTTTGAAGACGGACACCGTTTTTGTCCAGAAGGGACGCCCAAATGTTATAGGTAAAATTGGGGGAGATGGCCCTGTGTTGATGCTGAATGGTCACATGGATACCGTTGGTGTGGACTACATGGAGGCTGCCCCGTTCAAGCCTGTAAAGAGAAATTGTAACATATACGGTAGAGGAGCAGCGGATATGAAGGGTGGTCTGGCAGCCATTCTATCAGCTGCTAAAGCAGTGATGGATTCCGGTTGTGAACTGGAAGGTAGTTTAATGGTTGCAGCTGTATGTGATGAGGAGCATGCCAGTATTGGTACAGAGAATTTGATGAGGGATAATCATGTTGATGCTGCTATTGTCGGTGAGCCAACAAGTCTGGATATTTTGATTGCCCACAAGGGTTTTGCGTGGATTGACATCGAGACCCGGGGTATTGCTGCTCATGGTAGTGCATGGGATGAAGGTGTTGATGCTATTGCGAAGATGGGGAAGGTTCAGGTTGGCATTGAGGACTATATGAATGATATACTTTTGACTAAGAAGCATCCTTTGCTGGGGCCTCCTTCGATACATTCTTCGATTATTAGTGGTGGCAGGGAGTTAAGCACCTATCCTGATGTGTGTAAACTTCAGGTGGAGAGGCGGCTTATCCCGGGTGAGAGTCGTAAGGATGTAGAGAGGGAGTTTGAGCTGCTATTATCTTCCATCAGTAAGATTGACAATGATTTTGAAGGTAATTTTGAGATCACCTTCTTCAGGGGACCTATGGAGGTCAGAAAAGATGCGGAGTTATGCAGACTGCTATCAGACTGTGTAATATCTTTAACAGGGGTTAAACCAAAGTATATTGGTAGGTCATACTGGTTGGATACACAGATTATCTCAGAGTATGGTGTTCCTGTAGTTGCTTTCGGACCTAAGGGATATGGATTGCATGCTGCAGTAGAGTATGTGGAGATAGACTCAGTGGTACAGAACGCGGTCATACTTGAGAGATTGATAAAGAAATATTGTGGGATGGTTTAGTTATTCTGGGTCGATTGGTATCATCTGCATGATGACGTTTCCCTTGGGGTCCGGGCACTGTACTTCCCATGTTGTAGGCATCCAGTCATCTGGTTCATCCATTTTCCTCTGCTTTGCTGGTAACAATGGGATAATGCTGTTTAGAGCCCAGTAGCAGAAGTGGCCTTCCGGTATTGTTAGGTGTCCACCGCGGACAATGAAGTAGTCTCCAACTTCCATGCTGTCACAGTGACCTCTGATTTCCTTTACTACGATTTTTAGATCTTGCATTTTATTATTCCTCATTTATGTTTTTTAAAAAAAAGGGTGTTAACGGTTGCCCGTTACTTGTTTACTCCAGGATACAGGTTCTTGAGTCTCGTCAAGCTCGCGTCTATCTTCTCCCGGGGCATCTCATAGGGTTTTAGTTGTCCTCCTAGGTATGCGTCGTAAGCTGCCATGTCGAAGTAGCCATGACCTGTCAGCAAGAATAGGATTGTCTTATCATCCCCTGTTTCTTTGCATCGAATTGCTTCATCAACTGCAGCCTTGATGGCATGAGCAGCCTCTGGAGCTGGTACTATACCTTCTGTTCGGGCGAATAGTGCTGCGGCGTCAAAAGCTTCAATCTGGTTGTAAGCTACGGCATTTATTACGCCTTCATCTGCCATTAGGCTGAGACTTGGTGCCATTCCGTGGTAGCGTAGACCTCCCGCGTGTATGGGATCTGGTATGAAGTCGTGTCCCAGTGTATGCATTAGTACGAGAGGTATGATTCTTCCTGTATCACCGTGATCGTACATGTATTTCCCTGCAGTCATGCTGGGGCATGCTGTTGACTCAACGGCGGTGAACTGCACATCCTTGGGTGCCTTTCCTGTGATCTTCTCGTAGTAGAAGGGCTCTGCGATTCCTGCGAAGCTACTTCCTCCTCCTACGCAGCCGATTACATGGTCAGGGTAGTCTTCAGTTATTGCCATCTGCTCCAGTGCTTCCTGTCCGATGACAGTCTGATGCATGAGCACATGGTTGAGCACACTGCCTAAGCTATATTTTGTATTTTCATCCTGTAAACACTCCTCTACGGCTTCACTGATTGCGACGCCTAAACTGCCTGGGCTATCAGGATGCTCCTTTAGTATCCTACGTCCAACCTCTGTCCTAGGGCTAGGGCTTGGGTATACTTCAGCACCATACAGATGCATCATTGATTTCCTATAGGGTTTCTGCTGGTAGCTAATCTTGACCATGTAGACTACGAGATCCATATCAAAGAGGTTACATGCAAAGCTAAGTGAAGACCCCCACTGTCCTGCGCCAGTCTCAGTTGTCAGCTTCTCGGTACCTGCCTTCATATTATAGTAAGCCTGCGCGACAGCGGTGTTGGGTTTGTGGCTTCCAGGTGGGCTTACGCCCTCATACTTATAGTAGATTTTTGCTGGTGTTTTCAATGCTTTTTCTAAACCATACGCCCTGTACATGGGGGTTGGTCTCCAGAGACGATAAATGTCTCGTATTTCTTCTGGTATTTCTATGAACCTGTCCATGCTCATCTCTTGTTTCAGAAGCTCTCTCGGAAAGATGGCCTCAAGCATTTTTGGGTCTACTGGCTCAAGGGTCTTAGGGTCGAGAAGGGGCTTCATGGGAGCCGGGAGGTCAGGGTTAATACAATACCATTTCTTGGGTATGCGATCCTCATCTAAGAGAATCTTCTTATCCAGTCCGAGTGATACACACTTCTTTCCTCCGATAATACGTACACTGACTAGAACCTTATTTGTTTAAAAATATACCGAATTCAAACTTCAGAAACAGAAAGCCAAAATGGACATTGTATAACATATAGTCTAATCTCATCTAAATCTAGAAAAAAAGTGGAGTTTATCTGCTTCTGTATCCTTCGATGCAACCAGCTTTGAGTTCTGACACCAGTTTAGATATCTCACCTAGGCTTTCTACGGGATTATTGAGGTGTTTTTCGTAGAGTTTTGTATATACACTACCTGCTATTACCCCGTCTGCCCCTGCTTGTACTACAGCCTTTGCGTGTTCTTTTCGTGATATACCGAATCCCGCCATTAGAGGTATGTCTGTGTATCTTCTGACTCTTTGTACCTGTTTCAGTGTTGAGGGTGCCATATTTTCCCTTGATCCAGTAACTCCTTCCACATTCATGATGTAGATGAAGCCTGTAGCCTCATCTGTTATCCGTTTCAGGCGGTTCTCAGTAGTGGTGGGCGCGATCAGCATGATGACATGTACTCCATGTTTTTTACCAGCATTCATTAATGGTTCGGCTTCCTCGATGGGGAGATTAGGCACTATCACACCTTGAGCTCCAACCGTGTGCAGATCTTTCATGAAGTTGTTGACCCCACGTCTGTAAGGTATATTGTAGTAAGTGGTAACTATGATGGGCAGGTCAAAACCCATTTCCCTGAGCTCCCGGATACCATCAAGGCACATGGTCGGCGTCACACCACTTTTGAGAGCCCTCTCACAGGCAGCTTGAAATGTTGCACCATCCGCTGTTGGATCCGAGAAAGGTATACCAAATTCCAGAATGTCAGCTCCACCTTCCGCCAGTGTATAAATTAACTTTCGTGAAAAGTCTAGAGATGGGTCTCCATAATAGACATGGGGCATATGAGCGCCCTCCCGTCGCTCGCTTAGTTTGCTTAATCTTTTTTCAAGGTCCATAGAAATACCTCGTTATTGTATCCACATCCTTGTCACCACGCCCTGAGTAGTTGATGACTATCACATCATCTCTTTTGAAGTTCTCAGGATTATTTAGGGCATATGCAAGCACATGGGCTGTTTCCAGTGCAGGTATCAACCCCTCAGTTTGGGCCATTACTTTCACGGCTTCAAAAACCTGAGTATCAAAGGCGTAACCCGGTTTCACCCTGCCAGATTCGCACAGATAAGATAGTTCAGGTCCACGACCAGGATAGTTTAGTCCCGCTGACCTTGTCTTGCTGGGTCTGATCTGTCCGTGCTCATCTTGAAGAACCTGCATCACAGCACCGTGAATTACACCAGGGGCTCCCAACTGGAAGGCAGCTGCACTATTATCAGCTGTGAGGCTTTCCCCTCCGCCCTCTACGAAGGTCAAGTGTACTTCAGAGTCATCTATGAATGCTTTGAATGCCCCCAGGGCGTTGCTTCCTCCACTACCGCAAGCCAATACTACATCTGGAAGTCTTCCCTCCTTCTCAATAAACTGGGTTCTAATTTCATCTCCTATAACTCGCTGGAAGGATGCCACCATCTCAGGGAATGGATGAGGCCCAACCGTGGAGCCCATGAGATATAGAGTATCCCCTGTGCATGTAGCCCACTCTCTTAATGTGTCCGAGACGGCGTCCTTGAGTACTCCTGCACCATTATTCACTGGGGTCACTGTGGCCCCGAGGAGTCGTATCTTCTTTACGTTACCTGCCTGACGTTTGATATCCTTGTAGCCCATATAGATCTCAACTTCAAGGCCCAATATGTTAGCAGCCATAGTCGTTGCGAGGCCATGTTGCCCCGCTGCGGTCTCTGTGATTATACGTTTCTTACCCATCCGTTTGGCAATCAGGGCTTGTCCGAGGGTATTGTTGAGCTTGTGGCTTCCACCGCAGACAAGGTCCTCCCTCTTCAGGTATACCTTACAGCCAACTTTCTCACTGAATCGCTCCGCGTAGTAGAGGGGTGTTGGTCTGCCAGCGTAGTTCTTTAGAAGTGATTTAAACTCTGATTGGAATTCGGTTGATGGGTAATATTGATTGTAGGCTTCCTCAAGCTCATTAAGAGCAGGCATCAGCATTTCGCTGACATACTGGCCACCAAATTTACCATATTTTCCATTATTCAACAGATTTCAACTCCCTAACAGCTTTAATGAATGCAGAAATTCGCTCATGGTCCTTTACTCCGGGACCTGTTTCAACACCACTGCTTACGTCAACACAATACGGATCAACCATTTTCACTGCTTCGACTACATTCTTAGGAGTCAACCCACCTGCAAGAACCAGCTTTGCAGGACATATCTTCTCCCTAATCAAACGACTTTTTCCCCAATCATGTGTCACACCGGTACCACCATACATTCCTGAAACATGGGTGTCAAAGAGTATTGTAAATTTATGTGATAAATCCACAATTTTTTCAACTCTAATCTCATCATTTAAACCGATAACAATGGGAATTTCCAGATCTTCCAGATCTTTATAGAGATCAAAGTCACCATGAACCTGAACAATATCTGGTAATACTCTTTCAAAAGCATTTATTATCTCATTTGTGTCACGAGGGACCATAACTAGCACGGTTTTAGCACTACTCACCACTTGTACTAACCGTGTAGCCTCATCCAAAGAGAGATTTCTAGGTGAAGATGTCACCCCTGTGACAAAACCAACATAATCTGCACCCATTGATGTCGCAGTTTGAAGGTCTTTCTGGTTAGTAATACCACAGATCTTGATTTTTGTTAGATTCTTCATGCCTGTACAAACCCCCTGACAGCGTTTTCAATGTCTTCTGACTGCATAATTGATGAACCAATAAGATATCCCTGTACACCGAGGTCACGTAGGTACCTAAGGTCATCATATGTTTTTATTCCACTCTCAGAGATCACGGTTTTATCATATACTTTACAGGATTCTAGTATCTTCTGTGTCACCCCGGTGTCTATAGTCAGGGTTTTTAGATTCCTATTGTTAATTCCGATAAGATCTGCATCTGTTTTCACTGCCTTTTCAAATTCTTCAATGCTGTGTACCTCAAGAAGAACCTCCAAGCCATGGATGTGAGATTGGACAATTATCTCCTCTACACTGGTGTCGCAGTAATCCCTGTCAAAGAGAGCTTGTATTAGTAAAATAGCATCTGCTCCAATATTGAAGGCTGCTTTAACCTGCTCTCTACATAGGATGAAATCCTTCATGAGAACTGGGATAGTAACTGCCTTCCGAGCTTGGGTGAGATTTTCAAGGCTGCCCTTGAATCGAGTGGGTTCGGTTAAAACGGATATTCCGGCTGCTCCACCTGTCTCCATCATGCATGCGGTCTCCGAGGGGTCAACGTCTGACCTGATATCACCAAGGCTGGGTGAAGCAGGTTTTATCTCCGAAATAACGGAGTTACCAGCATGCTGGAGAATTCTCTGTCTCAAACTCACAGGTGATATCCTTCTCTCAGGTTCTACGCTGTAATAGCCATCGTTGATGGTCTCGCGTGCTGCTCCTGCGAGGGTATCTAGAAAATCACCCAAAGCGGTCTTCCATCTCCTCAAGGAGGGATAGATCTCCACCAGATACACGGATAAGGTCCTTCAACTTGGCGTAAGCTCTGCCAGTTTCAATGGATTCGTACGCCATCTCCATACCATCAGTGAAATCGTCTGCAAGACTTGCAACAATTAAACCAGCTGCGGCGTTCACATGTACGACCTCAGCCCGGGCATCCCGTCCTGCAAGACCATAGAGTATCTTGAAAGTTATCTCAGCGTTTTCAATTGGTCCCGCTCCAGCTATCGCGTCTGGTTGAGCTTTTCTGACTCCCATCTTTTCAGGTGTGATTGTTGATGTCTTGACGACTCCGTTCTTCAGGTGACATATAGCTGTTGCACATGTAGTCGATATCTCATCCAAACCATCCAGACCGTGGACTACCATGGCTTCTGTACACCCCAAAGAGTTGAGGCATTCAGCCATTGGTTCCGTCAGTGACGTATCAAAGACACCGAGGAGCTGGGATTCTGCACCTGCAGGATTCGTCAAGGGCCCTAGGATGTTGAATATGGTTCTCATGCCTAATTCCCGGCGTGGTCCAATTGCATGTTTCATTGCAGGGTGGAATATAGGGGCAAACATAAAGCCGATTCCTATCTCTTCGATGCTCTTCTCGATGAGGCTTGGAGGGGCTTTCAGGTTTAACCCTAGACGTTCAAGGAGGTCTGCACTGCCGCAACTGCTTGTCACGGAACGGTTTCCATGTTTAGCGATACTTGCACCAGCTCCTGCTGTTACGAAGGCGGCTGTTGTGCTGATGTTGAATGTGTCTGCGTTGTCTCCCCCTGTACCGCAGGTATCCAGTAGGCGTCCTTTGATTTTGGGGTTAATTTTCGTACAGAATCTACGCATTACGGATGCGAGGGCTGTTATCTCATCGGGAGTCTCCCCTTTCATCCTAAGGGCTGTGAGGAAGCCTCCGATCTGGGCGTCCGTTGCCTCACCACTCATGATTTGTCTCATGGATTCAGCTGCCACCTCACCCGGGAGGTCCTCCAGTTCTGTAAGCAGGTTTAGGGCATCCTGAATCAGAGTTCTCCCCCCAAGAAGTTGGTGATCATCTGTTTTCCATCCTCTGTAAGGATACTCTCAGGGTGGAACTGAACACCTACAATGGGGTACTTCCTATGGCGGACAGCCATGATCACTCCATTATCCTGTGTCTCAGCGGTGACTTCCAAGCAGTCCGGTATGCAGGAGGGGTCACCGATAAGGCTGTGATACCTCGTAGCTGTGAATGGGTTTCTTACACCCGTGAAGATGCCACCTCCGGTATGCTTAATCTGGCTGGTTTTACCGTGGAAGAGTTTTCTGGCCCGGATAACCTTACCACCATATGTAGCTATAATTCCCTGGTGGCCGAGGCAGACTCCAAGTGTAGGAATTCTGGAGCTCATCTTCTTTAGGATTTCAGTGCATACACCAAAGTATTTAGGGTTCTGTGGGTCTCCGGGACCGGGGCTGATTACTATTCTCTCCGGATTCAGATCTTTTACCTGTTTAATGGTGATTTCGTCGTTCCTGTATACTATTGGGTCGCCTCCCAACTCTCCCAGATACTGGACGAGGTTGTAGACGAAAGAGTCATAGTTATCGATGACCAGTACCTTCAAGTTTGGTCTCCTCCAGAGTGTTCCAGCGCATTAAGTAAGGCTGCTGCCTTATGATCTGTCTCAAACCATTCGGTCTCCGGCACAGAGTCTGCGACTATGCCTGCTCCCACCTGTATGTAGCCCCTTTCAGCGTCGGCTATGAGAGTTCGTATGGTAATTGCGAAATCTGCACAACCATTGTAGCTGAAATAGCCTAAGGCTCCAGCGTAGGGTCCGCGTCTTGTGGGTTCTAGTTCGTCGATTATTTCCATAGCCCGAACTTTTGGTGCTCCTGAGACAGTTCCGGCGGGGAATACTGCCTTTAGTGCATCGAAGGCATCATATTTGGGATCAAGTTTCCCGTTGACCTGAGTGACGATATGCTGTACGTGGCTGTACTGGTGTACGGTCATGAATTCGGGTAGGTTGACACTGCCGTATTGGGAGATTCTGCCGATGTCATTTCTAGCTAGGTCTACCAGCATGATGTGTTCTGCTCGTTCCTTTGGGTCTGCGAGGAGTTCATCTGCGAGGCGTTGGTTTTCCTCCGGATCGTCCACATATGGTCGTGTTCCGGCTATGGGGAACGTGTCTACGGTTCCGTGGTCGATCCTTACCAGCATCTCTGGGCTGCTGCCGATGATCTGTCTGTCTCCTGCTTTTAGGTAGTACATATAGGGAGATGGATTGATCTTACGGAGTGCCCCATAGAAGGCTATTAGATCGCCTTTGTAGGGGAACTCATACCGTTTAGCGAGAACTACTTGGAATATGTCTCCGGCGGTAATGTATTCCTTGGCTGCTGTGACGGCGTCCATAAAGGTTTTTTTGGTTATGTTGGTTGTGGGTGCAGTTGAAGTTAGTGGTTCATACTTGGCGGACTCTTTTAGGAGGCGTAACACCTCTTCTAAGCGATACTTTCCTGTATAGTAGTAGTAGCCTTCTCTCTTCTTGTGGTCGAAGACCAATCCGTCATCGTAGATTCCCATCTCTATATCTGGAAAGCCTAGGTCATCTGCTGCATTATCGGGTATTTGCTCCCAGTTTCTGACTGCGTCATAGGATATATAGCCAACTGCGCCACCCGCAAGTCTGAACCTGCTGGATTCCACGGTATGGTCTACTATAGCGGCTCGTATTGCCTCTAAGGGGTCTTCTGTGTTATGGGTTTCCTCTCCGGTTTCCATATTGCAAGTTGTAACAGTGTTATTCTTGGAGGTGACTGTGAGTCGGGGTTTGAAACCTATGAAGCTGTACTGTGCAAGCTTTTCTGGTCCCTCCATGGATTCCAGTAGGTAGGCGTGGCTGTAGCGTTTGCATATCTTGCTGAATATTTCGAATGGGGTGTCCTTGAAGGGAAGTTTAATGAAATTGATTTTATTCACGGAGATTCACCTTCTCTAGTTTAAGGAATATCTGCTCAATACGTGCAGCTGGGAGGGAGTTCTCTTTAGCTAATGCTGTTAAATCCTCTACATGCTTCTTGGTTAACTGTTGTTTTGCATGAATTAACTGAGCTATTGTCTCCACAAGTTTTGTGTTGATTACGTCGCTTTTCAGCCGGAGCTGTTTTAACCTGTGTTCATTTGACACCTAAGGTCCCCTCCCCGGTACTAGGTGTGGATACCATATCTGGTGGCTCCATATGCCATGCTGGGGAGTTTTTCTTCAAAATACTTAATCCTAGGATACCCTGTTCATTGTTATGATGCATTAGTGGTATACCTAGAAATGTGGGGTTTAATTTTCGGTCCTCGTCTATGAGGATGCCTCTAGCCAGTCCGAGTGATACACACTTCTTTCCTCCGAATCGTAAAATTGGATGGGGTATACCTATTTAAAAATGTAGTGAATATAAATATTGAATATAAATTTAATCTGCTTTTCCAGCATATGTGAGAACATCTCTTACATTGAGTATCTCTAGTGTGCTCGTGCGTCCAGGTGCCTCTAGACTGCTACCGGAAACTATCATCACACGATCATCGTCTCCAATATAACCATCATTAACGCAGTTATTTATCGCTCTAATTAGAACCTCATCCCTATCTTCAGTCCATGATACGTCTAAAGGTTCTACACCCCAGTATAGTCGCATCATATTCTTAACCCGCTGGTCCCTCGCTACTGCTAGAATAGGAGTCTCGGGACGATGCTTGGATACCATACGAGCACTAAATCCCGTCCGTGTAACAACCAGAATAACTGCAGGCTTCAAACGGTCACTCGCCTCCCTTGCCAACTTACCGATTATATCTGCGATACTCCCTTCTATCTCCTTAGATTCTAATTCAACTAGGGAAGAATTGTTCTCAACAGTCCGGTTAATACGGTCCATAACCCGGACGGATTCAACTGGAAAGGTCCCGACAGCGGTTTCCTCGCTGAGCATTACTGCGTCAGCTCCATCTAGGATGGCGTTTGCCACATCGCTGGCTTCTGCACGTGTAGGTCTTGGATTTGCTACCATAGATTCAAGCATCTGGGTAGCTACGATGACTGGTTTTCCCGCGCGGCGACATTTTTTTATGATCTGCTTTTGTAGCAAGGGTACTTCCCATGGAGGTACTTCTATTCCCAGGTCTCCTCGGGCTACCATGATTCCGTCACTTGCCTCGATGATTGAGTTTATGTTAGATATTGCTTCTTGATGCTCAATTTTTGAGATGATGGGTTGCTCACCACCTGCATCCTCTATTGCCTGCTTAACATTCTCAACATCGTTGCTATCACGTATGAAGGAGGCTGCAAACCAATCGCAGAGATCTACTCCATACTTTATCCCAGCTAGATCTGCTGTTGTGGGAGGTCTGAAACTTAGGTTTGCACCGGGAACATTGACTCCTTTATTACTAGTTACTTCTCCGCCGGAGATTACTTTCCCTTTGAAGCCTTCAAGGTTCTCGTCCAATTCCGTGACTTCGATTTCAATGACACCGTCGTTTATGAAGAGACTTCCTCCAACCGTGACTTCGCGTGGAAGATTAGGGTAAGATACTGAGAGTTCTCTATTTGATCCCATTACCGGTGTTGAAGTGAAGTGAATGACATCATCAGGATTAACTGTTACTTTGCCATCTACCTTTCCCAGTCTTATCTTTGGTCCGGGGAGGTCTATTAAGGTGGATATTCCCTTGACAAGTTTTAGGTTTTCAAAGAGCTTGATATGGGCTTCACGGTAACCATGACTAAAATTAACTCGAGCTATATCCATTCCAGAGTTTGCCATAGCTTGAAGGGTAGCAGGATTCATTGAAGCAGGCCCTATTGTACATATGATCTTTGCTCTACCGTAATTAGTGCGTTTCATCTGGTATCTAAAAGAAAATCGGGTCTCTAGCTTTTTAAGCTCCACGGAGGATGAGAAGATAGATTTCCAGTACATAAAAAACTTATTTAATATTGAAGAAGGTTTGGTTGCAGCAACTGCTGTTCCAATGGAAAGGAAATTCCTCCATCTTTACCATTCCTGCAGTGTCGGGTAGGAGTGAAACGTTATGATTAGAAATAATCCAGGACAACTCCAATCACTCACTCCCTAACCGGATCAGTTTCCATTCATCAAACAAAAACTGAATTATTTCTGGTGGAATACTATTTCACAATTTTCATACGATAAAAAGCCAAATGACCCCCAGAAAAGATGGAGACACCTGATAAAGACTCACCATTTTTAGATACTATTTATATTGTAATTTGTTTTCTTGTTCCCATTGATTGTTAATGGTCTTCTGCACAAAGTGTGGGACAGAGAATGAGGATGAACGTGAGTACTGTAAGAACTGTGGTAACTCATTAAAACTTGACCGAACCCGCAGACGTAAACACAGAAAGGATGAAATGTGTTTTGGTGTACCCATGGAGGGTTATACATGGGGACTTTTTGTGGGTATCATGATTGTACTATGGGGTATCTTTGAACTAGTAAACATTGACTTTAACTTCTGGGCTCTGGTCGCTGTCGCCTTTGGGTCTCTAATGGTCTGGAATGCATTCAAATCCCGTGACAAGTAATCCAAACCCACATTTATTAAACAACTATCAAGTTTTTAATAACAGTCAGTCTCTTCATAAACCATTATGCCTGTAGTAAGCATATCTCTGAACGAAAAAATACTAGAAGACCTTGAAAAAGCCCAGAGTGACCTCGGATACTCAGGACGTAGCGAAATTATTAGGGCCGCTATCAGGTTGTTCGTTAATGAATCAAGGATACAAGGGAGCTTGAAGGGAAATGTCCAAGGCGTTCTCATCGTAATTCATGACCACACTGCAGAGGACAAAGTCTCAGAAGTAAAACACGATTATCTAGATGTCATATACACTCAACTCCACAATAGATTCCAAGAAGGAAAATGCTTGGAACTATTCATAATCGACGGAGATGCAAAGAGAGTTATAGGCTTAGTAAACCAGATGCGACTAATCGACAACAACGAGTACATCAAACTCTTCGTAATATGAATGAAAGATTAAACTCGGACAGTTACACCAATTATCATATGGCAATTTATGCTACTCTCTGCATCATCAAAAACAACGACCAAATACTACTTCAATTGAAGTCAGAGGGACGATTTGGAGCAGGTAAATGGAATGGAACCGGAGGCAAAGTAAACCCCGATGAAACACCTTTCAACGCAGCAGTCAGGGAAGTTGAAGAAGAAACAGGCCTTAAAGTTACAGGTCTTAAGCTCCACGGAGTTTTACAGCACTACTTCGGAACAGAAGACCCGAACCCATGGATAGTCTATGTATACTCAACCAGCACATACCAAGGAACACCCAGATCAAGCCCGGAAGGCAAGCTCAAATGGTTCACCAAGGAAAATATACCCTATGAACAGATGTGGCAAGACGACAAATACTGGATACCCCTACTTCTAGCAGATCTTGAATTCACAGGAGAATTCCACTTCAACACAGAAGGTAGCAAACTCCTGAAACATCAGCTAGTCATCAAAGACTAAATCCTTTTACCCTCATCCACCCATGCCATGACAGGTGAAACATGGTGCCCTACATCAAGATGGAGGACCGCCCAAAATATGAGAAACCTCTCACTGAGCTCATCAACATCCTCAAGGAACAAACTGTGGACCAAATCGATGGCCAACTCAACTACATCATCACTCGCATTCTAAAGGAATCCTATCCCCTCAGATACTTCAATATAAACCGTGCAGTGGGTGTACTAGAATGCTGCAAATTAGAATATTATAGAAGAGTCGCAGCCCCTTACGAAGACACAAAAATTGAACAAAACGGTGACGTCTAACCCAAAACTACAGGTAATATTATTTCCCTCTTTTTCCTATATTATAGTATGATGCAGAGTGAAGCAAGAGTAATTTTATGCTCCGGTCCACCGGGAAATGGACGCGATGATATTCTTAACGAGATGCAGGAAATCATCAACTTTCAATATTATCATATGTTTGAATACATTGTCGAGGAAGCAAAACTCGATGACATCTTATTTACTAAGCTAAACATCCTCGACTTTTATGATAGCCAACCCGAAAAAATGGATGAACTCCACCAACGGGCTATAGAAAAAATAGCTGAGGAAATACGGGGTAAAACGGGAATCCACATAGTAAGCTCCCCAATCCACTTCGAGTGGAAGGGAAATAGGTTCCGGGGAGTGAAAACCAGAGAAGTTGAAACTCTAAATCCAGACATGTTCGTCATAATATTTGATGACATTCTCAGAGTCAAGGAACGCCTTCATGAAGACACTCAATGGCGCGACCATAAATTCTCATTAGGCGAAATAGCCAACTGGCGACGAGAAGAAATAATCGCTGTATACGAACTAGCTCGAAAATTCAAGCCCAGCAAAGAAGTCCAGCTTGTAGCTTACGAGAACGGTCCAGAGTTCCTAAAAGACGTCATATGGAGTAGGGGAAGAGAGAAAGTCTACCTAAGCCACCCCATCACTGGAGAAGGCCCAGAATTCTTCAAAAACATATTCAAATTCGGTAAAACCCTCCAAGAATATTATGTCGTCTTCGACCCCTACATGATTAAAGACTGGGAAATAGTTGAAGCATGGCGCAGTATGGTCAACAAAGCCATAGAAGAAGGAAAACCCAGACCAGACAAACTTGAATTCAGCATGGACTACAAAAATGGCCCGATAAAACAGGTGATAGACAGCTACGAAATAGAATCTGCAATCAAAAATATGCGCTTCCAAATCATAGACAACGACTACAAGATCATTGAAAACAGCAGCATCGTCGTCGTATACCACCCCAGAGCAAGCATCAGTGCTGGAGTCATGTGTGAAATGGTCTATGCCAAAGCCTTAGCAAAACTAGTCTACGTCTTCTACCCATATGAGCCAAGCCCATTCTTCGAGTGGTATGCAACACGTATTTTCACAGAGGAAAACGAGCTACGAGACTTCCTAATTAAGGAATCCAAAGTAACAGGGCAAACCCCACTAGATATCTATTCTACACCCAGAGATAGCTAAAAAAAGAAAAAAAAATTACTTCCTATTATTCAGCCAGAATAACACCAGTACGCCAGCTAAAAGGCCAATCAGAGCATACTCTGTTGGTAAGGGTATACCACCTCCACCCTCTTCTGGGTTCTCTTCATATTCTGCGGTTAGAGAAATGTCTCCAGTTAAGGATATAGTTCGGCTTGTTGAAGTTGATCCGTCAGACCATTTCTTGAATTCATAGGATTTTCCACCAAGGTCTACTTCAGCGGGTACACTCACAGAGTAATTATCAGTCTCCAGCTCAGCAGTATAAGGAGCAGTATACTGGTCTCCATCTATTGAAATTTCGATCCCGGAGGGATCAGAATTCAGAGATAATGTATTTTCAAGGGGAGTTGTTAGATCTGTCGATTGATAGATGTAATAGTTTCCAGCATAATCCCAAGCTTCAACTTTCAATATTAATCCTTCCTGAACAGCATTTAAGGGAATATTGAAGGGGTGGATGACTTCAGGATATGTGATATCAAAATTATTTGCGGTAACAATTGGTTCGAAGGATAACGGTAATTGAGTCCAAGTAGCCATTACGTCATTAACATAGGAAGCTTCAACATGCTCTACACCCCATCCACTGTCAGAGACAGTAATAATGCCAGAAACAGAGTTACCGACCTGATAGTCTGCAAGATACAAGCTAACTTCTGGGTCTTCTACATCATCAACTGCAGTTAAAGTTACATTAAACATGCTTTCAGCTGGGATGTCAAAATATGCAACAAAGATGTATCCTTCTTCAGTTGTATAAACATTATACATCTCAGGTTCAACACTGAAAAGATATTCACTTGCATCCACCTCAGAACTCATAAAGAACTCTAGCTTACCGTTATCGATGGACATCTCTAGATTATTGTCAATGATAGCAGTAACACTTGTTTCCGAGTAGTCATTTGCTGAACTATACCAATAATTCAATCCATAGACTGGAATCGCGTTTGGAGGATCTGTCATACGTGTTTCTCCATACCAGTCCAGTGAAACGTTTCCGTCAGAGGTTACTGTAACTAACCTTGAGCCATGATAGACAGTCGGGGGTAAACCACCACCTACGGGATCGATTGTAAGGAAATGGTGCCTATCATTCAGTACATAGATTATGTCTCTATGAACATGTCCGTTTAGGATTACTCGGACATCATTCTCTTCTATGATTCTAAGCAGTTCTTTTGCAGCTACACTAGGTTGACCATCTACAATCCAAGTAAAGTACATCACTGGAGCTAAATCTGTAATGTTCTCCCAGCTTCCATAGATGTTACCACCAGTGACTGTGCCATTATCATCCTCAAATTCACTACTAAATAAGGGGTGATGCCAACTCAGTATCTTCACTTTATCAGGGTAACTCTCCAAAACAGATTCAACCCAATAAAATTGCTCCCACCAAGCATCACCCTCAAGATCACTATCTATAGCTACAATGAGGAAATCACCTAAAACAACATAATAGTTCAACAAACCCCCATACTGTTGATAGATTCTACCGTTAGATCCAGAGTGATCGTGATTACCTGGTATGAGAAAACTGGGTACTTCAATCTCCCTTAATTCACTTTGAAGGTAATCCCAGTGAGAAGCCACAGGTTCTTCCTGAACTACATCCCCTGAACAGATTATTAGGTCAGGATCGAACATATTTACTTCTTGAATATAATTTGCGAAATGATCTCTACCATGATAAAGGTGGATATCTGAAATGTGGCTGATGGTTAACGTATCTGGATACTCATCCAACACCCAGACACTTCTTGACTGAGTGTACAAAATTTCATCACCATCATCAGAGAATGACAAAGTTAAATCGTATAATTCAGGGGTAATATCCTCAGGAGCTTCAAAGGTTAAAACCCAATAATCCCCATTATAGTCTTCACTTACTAATTCTACTTTTGAGTTACCAAACCGAGATGAAATGGATGCTTTCCAATCCATTGCGTCGCTACTTGCCTCAACTTCAACAGTAAATGCCTCGCCAAGTAGAACTGGTTCAGGTACTGAGGGAAGGGGGTATTTGATAATATTAGTAATAACTGAAGCCTTGGGAACTGCCCCATATAGGCCTACCGTTGGAGTGAGTAGTAGTAAAACTAGCAGTGGAATTGTGAAATATTTCCGATTTTCATTCAATCTCTTCATTCATCTTCACCTTTTGGCAAAACTATCGTCTCTTGATGAGATATGTAAACCTTTAATTTAGCTCCTATGGGTGTTTCGACTTCAGGTGAAACGTCAATAAGGATTGTATTCTCACCTACAGCAAGTTTAACTTCTTTATAGGGGCCAATGAAAGCCGTCCATTTGACAATTCCTTCAATAACATTTACCTGGCCTCCCTGCTTAGTTAGAGAAAAGTTTTCAGGGCGCATAACGCAGAAAGCTTCAGTTCCTTCAACTAGATTGTTGGAGGTATCAACCCCACAGAAGATGTTGTCCCCAATTTTTATACGGGCTTTGTCATCAACTGCGTAAACTTTGCCTTCAAGTAGGGTTCCTCTCCCAATGAAGGTAGCTATGAATAAGTCGATTGGGTTATTGTATATTTCATCTGGAGTTCCAATCTGCCTAACAACACCCTTATTTTGAACAGCTATTCTGTCTGAGATAGTCATTGCTTCCTCCTGGTCGTGGGTTACATAGATAGCCGTGATTCCAAGTTTCTTCTGAAGATCTTTTATCTCTTCACGCATCTCAACTCGGAGTTTAGCGTCAAGGTTACTGAGAGGCTCATCAAGCAGCATTACACTTGGATTAATTACTAGAACTCGTGCTAGAGCTACTCTCTGTTGTTGACCACCACTTAATTGTGATGGGAACCGGTCACCAAGTCCTCCTAGGTGTACTAATTCCAAAACATCTTCAACTTTTTCTTTAATGTCCTGTTTTGGTACTTTCCTAACATTCAGACCATATGCAACATTATCAAATACTTTCATGTGGGGCCAAAGTGCATAATTCTGGAAGACCATCCCAGTATTACGTTTATATGAGGGGAGCTCAGTCACATCTTCTCCATCGAATAATATTTTCCCGGAGTCAGGATATTCCAGTCCCGCTATCATACGCATTGTCGTTGTCTTGCCACAGCCACTTGGACCAAGTAGTGTAAAGAATTCACCATCTTTAATTGTGAGGTTGATATCACCTGCAGCTGTTATGTCTCCAAACTTTTTTGTTATGTTTTTTAACTCCACTTCAACCATCTTATACACCTAGGAATGATATTTTCTGTTTCAGAACATAGTTTGAGATAGCCATGGCGGCAATCTGCACGGACATAAGTAATACACATAGTGCAGCACCAATACTGACTGACCCCACGGCGGCTATACCGTATACTATCTGGCTTATGAAGAAGGTTATGGGTACACGATCCTCTCTAAGTGCCCCAAGGGTGACGCTGGTACTCACCTCCGCCATAGAGTAAACAAAGCTTAGAATTGCTCCACTGATTACATGGGAGATAATAAGAGGAATTACAATTCTTACAAAAGTCTGTAGCCTACTTGCACCTAAATTCATTGAAGCTTCTTCAAGGCTTTTTTCAACCTGCTGTAATCCTGCGGAAACAGCTCTCATTGTAAACGGTAGACGTCTTACTGAGTATGCAAAGATCAACAGAACTGCAGGATCAATAAGCGGATCAAGCACACTTCCCCTAAAGACACCTGAAGAGAAGAAAAGGAAATAACTTACAGCTAAGCTAACACCAGGTATTGCTACAGGTAAAGTTGCTAAACCATCAAGCAATGATTTACCGGGAATATTTCTTCTAGCTACAATGTAGGAAATACTTGAACCTACTATAATCATAATGAAAACAGCAATAACTGAATAGAACAAGCTGTTTGATACCGCGGTTATTACGTCTGGGTTTGTTCTCATGATGGAGAAATGCTCCATGGTAAATGTTTTTGGTAGGGTTCCGCTTATGGCCCAATCCGTCGTTGCAAGTAGTAGGGTTCCTATCTGGGGCATTGCAGCAAATAAAACTAAAACAGATAAAGATAGCACTATACCAACCTGTACCCAGGGAGCGGGGGTTCTAACCCGAGGACTCCATCGACCACCCTTACTTAACATTGCATAGGAACGCAATGAAGTTACTTTCTTGACGAGATAATAACTAAGAACAGTTGTCGCAAGGATGATTAATGCTAATGCAATTGTTTTTGGAGAAATTCCACCGGTTAATGCCTCTGAAAAAGAGTTGTAAATTTGATAAGATGCTACTTTTTTAGCTAATGGATTTGCTCTTGCACCAATAAAGCCGATGGGAGCACCTAGATCTTCTAGGCTAAAAATGAAGGTAATTATAGCTCCAGCTAACAATCCTGGTAGGAATAAGGGCATTGTTATTGTTCGAAATAGTCGCATTCCCTTTGCACCTAAATTTTCAGCCATCTCTTCTAAGCTTGGATCAATACTATTCAAAGATGAAACAGTGTTTAGGTATACAATGGGGTAGTAAGCTAGTGTTTGGGCTAAAATTAGTCCTACTAAACCATCAATATCTAATTTCCATGGGAGAATGTGAAGAAGATCAAAGAATATATAATTCATCAAACCCCCACGAGGATTGAATATTTTTCCAATAACAAAGGCATTAACAAAGGGAGTTGCTAGTAGGGGTACCAATAATAATATTTTTAATATGTTTTTTCCCCTGAAATTATATCTTCCCATAATCATTGCTACAACTACGCCAATTATTGAACATAGAATGGTTACGGATAATGCGACAATCAGCGAGTTAAATAATATACCGTAATCATAGCCCCATATGTACATTGTACCCCGGATTACCTCGAAAAGTCGTCCTCCGCGAGGGGTGAATGAAACATATTCTGGATTAGATAAAATATCTTGAAACCATTTTAGGGATAACTGATCACCATAATAGAATGCGGAGCTCAAAAGGGAGAATAGAGGAGCTATCAAAAATAGAATAAGTAGACTATAGGAGAGGAGGGTCTGAATGATTGTGACTCCATCGAACTCCCTCCGGATCCTTTTCATGGATTTTTGGAAGAAGGTATCTTCCTGCTCCGTCAAATAGTTCTACCTCTAGTCAATTAAACTCTGTAATTCTGCACCGACATTGTTATAGTGTGTTTCGGCTGCGGAGGACCATAAAGATCTCATTATGTCCTTGTATCCTGCGTCCGAGGCTAATCTGCTGTTTACACTCTGAGCGTATTCTTCAGTGAATCCCATGGTAACACTAGTATCGGGATCAACAATTGTAATCAGAGTGGGGTCACCTAGTTTTGATATTAGACCCTCGAATTCTTCCCTTGTTATATCACCATTTTCAAGAGCAATCGTCATGTCTAACCATACATCTACTAGCGTTAACTGAGGACGTGCTATTATTGCATGATAGAAATTTATCATTGCTGATTCATAGCTTAGTGCAAGATCATCGCTAAACTCCAATAGACTGGCTTCCTTTGTGCGGTTATATGCATCTGCTAAGTCACCTCGCTCTAATCCTTCTGGAGTCTGGAAAACGGATGGGTTTATTGGTAATCTGTTTATTGTGGGTTCTAGCCATATTTTCTGCCCCTCTGAGGATATCACCCAGGAAATAAATGATTGAGCCGCTGCTGAGTCAGAAGTGGTTGTCAACAAGGCGATTGGATCAGCATTTACGATCGTACCATCTTTTGGCATGATGTATTTCGCGAACTCAGGATTCTGCATCTGAGCAGTGTAGCCATAAAAGTCAATGGTCGTACCAATACCAATATTTCCAGTTATTACAGCATCACGAACGTTACCAGATTGGACGAATATTTTGGAGTTGGCTCCTTTCCTAATTAGTATGTTCCAGCCATCTTCCCAACCATACGCTTGTAGTATAATTGTGAACATACGAGTATTCGATGTTGAACTCGCTGCATCAGCGGTACCTATAATTGGGTTAGGTAAGGCCAATGCATATGTTTCATTCGCCAAATCAATCCATTTCTCGGGTTCTGGTAGATCGACATATGCCAATGCCTGAGTGTTAATTGTGAACCCGAATGAAGAAATTGCACTTCCTACCCAGTAAATATTATCATCAATAACTCTTCTTGTAGGTACACCACTTATTGAAACGGAAATTTCATTTAAAGTGCTCATAATCGTCGAGTCAGATAATGGTTCAAGTAGACCAGCACCATTAACAACATCAAAGAGTACTGGGCCACCCCCCCATGCAACATCTATATCTCCTAGGTTCGTTATGGTATCAATCCAAAGAGTTGGTCCAACGGGATACCACTGTATCCCTGTAATATTATTTGTTTTAGCATAGTCACTAACTATAAATGCGTTCTCTGCTGCACTAAGAATATCTGAACCGTGGCGGGTTATTATTTTTAGTTTTTTACCAGTATCACTAGAAACTGGATTATAATCTAAAGAGAAATCGGCCGTATATGTTGTATTTTCTTCAACATTTAAGGTTTTTATTCCTTTTTTATAATCCGTTTTAGTTGCTTCTATGATATATGATCCTATTGAAATTGGGATTGAATAGGACCCATTAGAAACAGTTAGTGTAGTTTGGCTTCCTGCTTTTACTTGCACACCTTCTAAGGGATTATCTTCACCATCTTTTATGACGCCAACAAGAAATGCAGTTTCATCGTGTGGTTCATTGTTTCCATCAGTTCCATTTGTCCCACCATTATCACCATTATCACCATTATCACCAGTACCACCATTATCACCAGTACCACCATTATCACCATTATCTGGTTCTTCAGGTTGTG
>RCNB010001174.1_pt1 | contig 23884 bp, 16 predicted proteins | sample 2041321 | NCBI WGS metagenome assembly RCNB01 (sample SAMN09708232, study PRJNA481090) | Marine sediment metagenome, whole genome shotgun sequencing project. | reverse complement strand
GGATATCTATGATGGACTGATTAATATCCAAAAGTAGACCTGTTTCATCCTCTTCAATTAATACCAGCTCCTTGGTCTCATCATCAAAATACATGCGCGCGTTTTTGGGATCCTGATTGATCTTGCCCTCGCGCCCAACCAAATACTCCCGTAATACCTCAGAGTCCAGCGCTATCCGGTACTCTTCACCACTATCTGTGATTACCCGTTCAATGATCATCATCTGCACTAATTTTTCGGGCTGGATGGACCAGGGGCCAGGATCGTTTTCTGCAGCATCAGGGATCTGTAATAATAATGGCTGACTTAGAATTTGGCGGGCGAACTCTGCTTGGGCAGTAACATCTAGAATAGCAGGGTAGGTCTCCATGACAATCAGCGGGATGCTGCCATCCTGCATGCTTTGCATCTGCAGGCCAACCACCTCGAGCGAGGCCTGGATATCCATTTCCCTTCCGATTTGGCCGGGTTGGACCACTACTTCCAAACCATTCAGTTCCAGTGATGCTTCCATTACCGGCTGATTTACCTCACCAGCTAATCCTGTCAGGTATTCCGAGCCGGTTTTTTCATCCATCACAAATTGAGGTGCCAGGATCATTCCATGGCGCAGAATTTGAATCTGGGCTGCGATCCTCCGGACAATATTTCCTTCTCTTCCAGCATTAAAAGCGAGTTCAGTATTAAATTGTGGACTGAAAAACATGCCCAGCTCAGCCGGAGCTGCAGACCAGCTGAGATCGTCATACTGCAGGGTAATTTCCCCTTGTTCAGGATACTGAATTTCTCTCCTGAGTAAATCCGCCGCATCAATAGGCGCCTGGCCGCTGAGATTGACCCATCCGATTTGTATATTTGGAAAGATCCGCCCGGAATAGACCGCCCGAAAACTCATGGTGGCCAAACTGATCACCATGATAAAGAGCAGGATCCCACCAACCAGAGCAGCACCAATTTTCAAGAGAATTTTAGAGATCGTAGGCTTATGTTTCATGGATTTCATTTTACCAAAGAGCTATACCTTATTCAGATAGGTTTATTTTGTGATTGTTTAGGTCTCCCCTTGCGTGCAATTATCTTGCCACCAAGTTCTGTGAACTTAGATCAGCTCTTTACCTACAGGAATAGCTATTTCCTTTAGCAGAAAAGCCAACTGGTCTCTATCGTCATGGTCATCTTCAGGTAGGATGCGGCACAAAGCCTCTCTGGTCTTGACAATCTCTGGGATGTTTACCTGCCGGCCAGCCAGGTCTGAACTTCGCCGGGTAAACAATCCATGTTGGGATCGATGGCACAGGATTGCTTCTAGTTTCTGCCCTTTCCAGGAAGAGATATCCACCTGGATCCCGGGTTCCGGGGTGAACTTACCTGTTTCTCTTGACAACCATGCCGGAGCATATACTGACTCAACAGGGTAATTCAAATCGCTCAGGGCTGACATCATGGCTTGATGGGCCTGGATATGGGCGGGATGCCCGTATTCTCCACCTGCACCATGGGTCAGTATGATCTGAGGTTTGATCCTGGATATATATTGACTAATCTCTTTGACCACCTGGTTAAGATCATCACTGAATGGGTACAATTCATTATTTGGTCCTACAGTCGGGTCCAAGTAATCCAGGAACTGAACTGATTTTCCACCCAAGGCTTCTACAGCACAATGTAATTCATTCTCTCTTACTTTTCCCAATTCATCCCGGGTGCAAACGGGAGGGTCACCCATTTCTCCCCCCTCACCGCGTGTGGCACATAGATAGTGGATCTCCGCTCCACACCCTGCCAGAAAAGCCAGTGTTCCCCCCAGGAACATGGTCTCATCATCAGGGTGTGCGAAAAATACCAGGATACAAGGAGCTGTTGGTTTAATATCTGCCATAGAATCAAAATGTACCACAGGCTCTGTTAATACGGTATAAGAACCTTCATTCGCAACTGAGACCCCATTTCCACCGTATATAATAAAAACTAAAGATTAAGTTAGAATTTTAGAAATTTCCTAAATGGAGGAAACAATGCAAATTACAGTTTTGGTCTCAGCCCTTGCCGCTTTTTCTTGGCTAGTGGTTGTCGCCTTTTTGGGTCTCGCAGTCATGCGCACCCGTCAAGGAAAGAAATCCCGCGGTGCCGTGACCGGGATTATAGTCGCAGTAATTGCCGGGGTGCTATTGAGTACAGTCAGCGCCGGTCTAATATTCATTCAACCTGAAGAACGCGGTGTGGTAATCAGCGCCATTGAACCGGATGGATATAGGAATACAGTACTGCAACCCGGGCTACGTTGGGTAATTCCTTACGCTGAAAACGTAAAAACCTATAATATATCCAAATACACTTACACCATGTCCATCGCCCAACTGGAAGGAGAAATCCAGGGTGATGATTCCATCGCTGCTCGCACATCGGACGGACAGGAAGTTTATATCGATGCTTCCATCATTTTTTCTCTTAATCCGTCTGAGGTCCTGAATGTGCATATCGTCTGGCAGGACCGCTTCGTGGATGGTCTTGTACGCCCTACTGTCCGCGGTGTGATCCGTGATGCAGTTTCTCAATACAGCGTCAACGAAGTTTACAGCACGAAACGGGATGAACTAAAAGTTCAGATCGAAGATGAATTTAGACTCGCAATGGAAGACAATGGCTTGATTCTGTCTGATTTTGTGCTGCGCAACATCACCTTTACTGATGAATACGCAGCTTCCATCGAACAAAAACAGATCGCCGAGCAGCTGGCCCAACAAGCGGAATATATTGTTGATCAGCGCTTCCAGGAAGCAGAACAGGCCCGGCAAGTAGCGGAAGGCACCAAAGACGCCGCCATTCTGGCCGCCCAAGGGCGTGCCGAATCCGCAGTGATCGAAGCCAAAGCAGAAGCTGAAGCGCTGCAATTAATTGCCGAAGTACTGGCGGCCAATCCCCTGCTTCTGAACTACCGGTATATCGAAAGATTGGCCCCTGGTATCCAGGTCATGTTGGTACCTAGTGACAATCCTTACATTCTGCCTTTGCCAGATTTAGCACCTTAGTTTTAATTCTGCATAACGAATAAGCTCCTGGAGTTTTTGTGAAACTCCAGGAGCTTTTATTTAACAACACGTCTTACATCCTCGTTAATTCACAATCTGCCATCAGTGTTTGTGTTAGAATTTCCCCACACAGAGAAATATTGATTTAATAAGGGATAAGAATGCCATCTAAAGAAAAGAAACCCTCCGGGCGCCAGATCAAATTAACATCTTTATCTAGCTGCGCTGGTTGAGCATCCAAACTAAGCGCAGATGCGCTGGCGCAAGTCTTGCGCCCCTTAGATGGGATGTTTACCAAAAAAGATTATCCCGATCTTCTAGTTGGACTGGGAGAACCTGACGATGCTGCCGTCTGGCGGCTGGATGATGATCGGGTTCTGATCGCAACTACAGATTTCTTTACGCCTGTTGTGGACGATCCCTATGATTATGGTGCAATCTCGGCAGCCAACAGCCTTTCGGACATCTATGCCATGGGAGGAACTCCTTTTCTGGCGCTGAACATAGCTGCCTTCCCAGTAAATCTGCCGCCGGAGATCTCCGGAGAAATACTGAAAGGTGGCGCAGAAAAAGCCAAAGAAGCTGGCGTTGTGATCGCTGGTGGCCATACCGTCCAGGATAAAGAACCCAAATACGGTTTGGTATGTTTGGGTTTTGCTCACCCGGATTTGATCATGACCAAAGCCGCCGCCAGACCAGGGGATGCGCTGGTGCTCACTAAGCCGCTCGGATTTGGTGTTACTACGACAGCCTTGAAGGAAGGGAAGGCCAATGATGAACACGTCGAGGAAGTTGTGCTCTGGATGAAGCAGCTCAATAAAAAAGCCAGCGAAATAGCCCAAACTCACGGCGTCAAGGCAGCCACAGATATTACTGGCTTTAGTTTGCTCGGTCACAGTTGGGAAATGGCAGAGGCTTCAGGGGTAGGATTCAATATTCATTGGGACCTGCTGCCTTTTGTCAGTGGGGCCAAAGAATATGCCAGTAAATTCTGTTTCCCCGGCGGTGCATATGACAACCGCTTGTTTTTTGGCGACAATATCAGTGCCCCAAAATCGCTCTCAGAAGAAGATTTGATGCTGCTCTTTGATCCCCAAACCAGCGGCGGACTTTTATTATCTATTGGCTGTGATAACCTGGAGGAGTTCCGTTCCAACGCAGAAAAAATGGAACAGCCGGTCTGGGTCATTGGTGATGTGGTGGAAGGAAAAGGAATCACAATAAAATAAATGAATTGTGTCCAAAAATCACAGGTTCAATCGTTTATATTAATAACAAAAGGGCTGTCTTGAAAGACAGCCCTTTTTCTTTTCCAGATGATTTTAATCACCAAGTTCCTGCATAATCCAGTCGGTATGGTTTGGCCTGTTCCTCCAGATAGAATCGGTGCAGCTCAACAAGCTGCCTTATATGGAGCAAATCATGGGTCACCCAGGAGACGAACATATCCCCGGCACTAATTTCTCCAAACGGTGCCTCGTAGACAGTATCCCAATCCAGTTCCTCAACTGAATCCAGCCAGACCAGGGCGGCATTGCGAAGATACATATAATGATTTAGCGTCTCATATAGATCCGCTTCAGCATATTTGTGCTCTGTAACCCAGCCTTCTGGATCAAAATCCGGCCATGTTTTCTCGGTTTTTTCCAGGATCATTTGCAGACGGACAGGAAAGTCGAATTCCTCTTCATCCGCAAGGTGGCAGATCACTTCCAAGATCGACCAGCTCTCTTCATTCGGTTTCCAGCGGACCAGGTCTTCGGAAATTCCCCGGGCCAACGAAGCAACCCGGTCCCTGTTTAGGGCTAACTGTCTTTTTAAATAAACCTCATCCATTTCTCCTCCGGTTGTACATGCCGCACTCATTTCGAATATCTTTATTATACCGGATGGCCTAATTCAGCTCAATTCATACCTCTCCAGCGCAGCATCAACTGCCGCCAGGGCATGGATTTCCATGGTGTCGAAAACAGGTACAGACACATTTTCCTTTTTAACTAGCAGGCCAATCTCGGTACATCCTAATACTATCCCTTCTGCGCCATCCTTCACTAAATCCTGGATAACCTCCTGGTAGCCTTGGCGGGAATCATCTTTGATCAATCCCTGCACCAATTCATCATAGATCACTTTGTGCACAAATTCGCGACCGCCCTGGTCTGGAATAACTACGCCAAGCCGATGGATTTTTTCCAACCTGCCGCGGTAAAACTCTTTTTCCATCGTAAACTTCGTACCCAGCAAACCCACAGATTTCAGTCCCTGATCCTTTATTGCCCGGGCTGTCGCGTCAGCAATATGCAGCAAAGGGATATTTACTCCTGCTTGGACCTCATCAGCCATTAAGTGCATAGTATTGGTGCAGATCAAAAGGAAATCAGCTCCGCCTTTTTCAACTTCCCTGGCGCTCTGGACCAACACCCGCGTGGCTTCCTCCCAGTCTCCTTTCATCTGCAGCTCTTCTATTTCACCAAAGTCCAGCGAAACCATCACGCTTTTTGCGGAATGCACTCCTCCCAGGGCTTTCCGGATCTCCTGATTGATGATCCGGTAATATTCAATGGAGGATTCCCAACTCATGCCACCGATCAAGCCTATCGTTTTCATATTCAGCACCTCGATAAATATATTTTTGTTAATCAGGATAAGGTGGCGTGCAAATCACGACCAAAATCGGACTCCCTCTATATTCCACCAAACCGATATATAGTGTCTTTTATATACATATACCCGAAATAACACTGGCGAGAACTCCTAGGGGTAAATTATTTTCTACTTCATCTTCAAACAGGAAATCCTCAATCATATCCTGGTATACCTCAGGGTTTTCAAAACGCTGAAGTTTCATATTAAAGCTCACGAAGTTTCTCAAATGCCAGTTCTGAATTAATCATAACACCCCCCGGAGACAGTAAGCATCCCAGGAATATGGGCTGGAGTTTAAAAAACCTGATCTACCATGAAAATCTAGCAGGGCCGAATATGATGGCAGGAGTTGGAAATTCAAATTAGCTCCTGTTCGATTCTCTGGATAATTCTGCGGTATACTAGGCATTTATTTATTCCAACGATTTTAAGAGGTTTAATGAATTCTCAACGGCGAAATTTGATCCTTCTATACTTTACTCTGACGGTTATTCTGTTGGGTTTCGGGGTCTTAATACCCCTGGAAGCATTCCTGGTTGATCAGTTCGGAGCCAGTGGGCAAGAGCTTGGGGCTTTGGTCTCCCTTCATGCCCTGTTTCAACTGTTGTTTTCCCCTATTTGGGGATCGCTCTCGGATTCCGTAGGGAGAAAACCGATCCTGATCGTCGGCGCAGTTGGCAACGCGTTGGCCTTGTTAATGTTTGGGCTTTCCACACAGTTGTGGATGTTATTTGTCGCCCGGGCGCTGTCAGGAATATTCGCAGCGGCAACCATGCCTACGGCGCTGGCGTTTATCGGCGACAGCACCACCAGGGAGAACCGCGGCGGCGGGATGGGTGTGATTGGAGCGGCCATGGGTACAGGGATGGTACTTGGTCCTGGCATCGGGGGTTGGCTCGGCGCAAATTCCCTGTCAACACCATTTTTTGTGGCCGGTGCTCTCTCCCTATTTGCAGGCCTGCTAATAATTCTAATTCTTCCCGAATCCTTGCCGGAAGATAAAAGGGTGAAAGGCATAAAGCTGGATATCTCCTCCCGCTATGCTGGTATGTGGCATGGGTTGAAAGGTCCAATGGGATTGTTCTTTTTATTAAGCTTCCTGGTCAGCTTTGGGCTGAGCAATATGGAAGGCATCTTAGGTCTTTTTGCCCTGGAGAGATTTGGTTTTGGACCTAAAGAGGTTGGCACGGTGATGGTTGTTGTCGGCACAGTGGTCGCCGGAGTCCAGATTGTCCTGACCGGCCCCGCTACTAAGCGTTTTGGAGAACGGATGGTAATCAAAGCCTCTTTGTTGGGTTTAACAGTGACTTTTATACTGATCCTGACCGCCTATAACTTCACAACCCTGTTAATAACCATCGGGCTATTTGCCTTTACCAATTCTATGTTACGCCCTTCTATCTCCTCTCTGGTTTCCAAGGAAACTGATGCCGACCAAGGCTTAGCTTTGGGCCTGAATAGTTCTTTTATGAGCCTGGGACGTTTTATCGGCCCACTCCTGGCAGGATTTCTATTTGACATCCGGATCACCTTGCCCTATTTGGTCGGTTCTCTGATCATGTTCCTGGGATTCCTCTTTGTGCAAATCAAGCTGAAAGAACCAGTAGAAAAAACTGAGTTTGTCCAAGAATCGTAACTAAATCCATCCGAAATGAGTAACATTTAATAGGTCACCTGGTGGGATAAAGAACCATCCATTTGGATGATATGGCACTAAAGCTACCGTGTTATAATCCCGTATCCTCTAGAAAACGGAGACCCGATGTTCAAGCGGCTGCAGAAAATTTACAATGATTTTCCACAAAAATTTTGGGTTGTAGTAGGCACCTCCTTTATCGATCAAATCGGTAACACACTACTTTTCCCGTTCTTCACTCTCTATATCACTCAGAAATTTGGCGTTGGTATGACCCAGGCAGGCATTGTTCTGGGTACATTTTCTGCCTTTGGGCTGATCGGATCCATGATCGGCGGTGCGCTTACCGACAAACTCGGAAGAAAAAACTTGATCCTATTTGGACTTATTTTCAGCGCCGTCAGCACACTGGCTCTGGGTCTTGTAAATGAATATGCTGTGTTGATCCCCATAGCCGTAGTGATTGGCCTGTTATCCAATATTGCAGGTCCAGCCCGCCAGGCCATGGTTGCGGACCTACTGCCAGAGGATAAACGCCAGGAAGGGTTTGGTATCCTGCGGGTGGTCACCAATATGTCGTGGATCATTGGACCGACTATTGGCGGATTTATTGCCAATCGCAGTTATTTCGCTCTATTTGTTTTAGATGCCGTGATCAGCTGTATAGTGGCAGTCATTTTCTTCTTATATATCGAAGAGACCAAACCGGATACCACCAAAGAGCCTGAAAGCATGCTCAAGACTTTTGCGGGATACGGTATCGTCATGAAAGATTTTGCCTATATCGCTTTTCTATTTGTATCCATGTTGATGGGCCTCGTTTACCAACAAATGTACAACAGCCTGTCGGTCTATCTGCGAGATAATCACGGTATCCCTCCTCAGGGGTATGGTTTCTTATTAACCGCCAGCGCGATCACTGTTATCTTGCTCCAGTTCCAGACCACTCGCTATATCAAGAAATTCCCCGCCTTTATCATGATGGCGGTAGGTGTATTTTTCTACATGATTGGATTTGGTATGTTCGGATTTGTGACAGCCTACTGGTTGTTTACGGCTGCAGTTGTGATCATTACTATCGGTGAGATGGTGATCATGCCCACCGCGTCCGCACTGGCTACCAACTTCGCGCCGGAGGATATGCGCGGTAGATATATGGCGGTTTTTGGCCTATCTTGGGCAATTCCAGCCACTATTGGACCCAGCGCTGCCGGATTGATCCTGGACAACTACAACCCCAACCTGCTCTGGTATGTGGGAGCAGCGATCTGCGCCGTTTCCGTCCTGAGCTTTTACGGACTGCATTTATGGCTGGGCAAAAACGAAAGGTTTAATCCTCCTGAACCTGAGGTCAAGGCTGTCTCGGTTTCATAAAACAAGAAAGCTGCGGTCCGAGAAATACCGCAGCTTTCTTTTTAACAACAGATAACCCTATTCTTTCTTTTTAACTTTGGTCCTTTGCAACAACGCCACACCAATCAACCCTACAGGCATAGCCAGCGAACCAAGGCAGGGAATATTAAATCCCCCGGGATCTTCTTGTGTTTCAGGATCAGATTCAATATCTTCCGCGCTTGTTTGTTCCTCACCTATATTTTCCACCGGGACCATCCAGCCCAGATCGTCGATCCAAAGCTCTCCTTCCTGTTCTTCCTCTCCAGTGCCAAACCCAATAGCAAGACCAGAGATTTGGTCTGATTTATTAAAGGGAGAACCCGCATCTGTTTCCCAATCTACTCGCTGGAAATAATCCCAAACGATGCCAATTTGGACCCATTCACTCTCCATCCTGGGTTCTAAGGTTACTTCACTGATATAGGATTCCGAACCTTCAGGACCTTCCACGTAGAGGTCCACATGCAGGGTTCCACCGCTCTGTCCAGTGTGGATCAAAAAAGCCAAGCCCGTGGAATCACTCCAATCCTGGGACTGATCATAATACAAACCACAGGTACCCCAGCTGTAGGGAGAGATCTGATAGTCGAGCCGCAGACCGTATCCGCTGGATCCAGAATTTGATACCGTGCCGCAATTAAGCGAAGATCGGCTTCCTTCATCCCAATAGGCTTCCCATCCGTTGGTTCCAGCTGGCGCCGCGCCCTCAAAGTTGTCGATCATGCCGGAAAGCTTTGGATGATCTACTGGGGGGTTAACTTCTTCTGTTTGGGAGCTATTCTCTTGGAAATCTTCGTCAATCGGAACAAGCGTGGTTGGATTTTCTGCCTGCCAGCGATTATAGAAATAATTCAGCAGCGGGATGAACTCATCAGTGGCCTTCTGGCTCCCCTTCCGGGAGGGATGATCGTCTCCAGACGGATATTTCAGGGTGTCTTTATTTGCAATCTGATGGACTTCACCTCCATCTTCAAAAGTATGATGCCCATCTTTTCCAGTAAGCACATTATAAAAATCAAAAACTGCCACATTTGCATACGGGTAATCATTTTCTACCAGCCAGTCATTCAACAGCCAAAGATTAAATGCTCTTGCATTGGCCGCATTGCTCCGATCCTTGAGGGGTGGGGCGGTGATGACCACAAATAATTTTTCTGGATGCTGCCCAAAATAGCTCAAGATCTCGTTGTACACGTATTTGGCATGACCAACGGACAGCCATCCATCTTCAGATGGCGAATCTTCGGGATTTCCTTCCAAGTCCGAGTTAGGGAAGCAGGACTTAAATAAAATAATCTCGTTTTCCCCTCCAGGGTCTGACGAATTTCGATTGTAATCAGCGTGTTGATCCCCTTCGTTAAAGAGCGCTTCCATATAGGTAGTTGTGTTTTCGCTTCTAAACCATTCTTCCCAGTCCGGGATATCGGTTCGATCGCCAATGCCATAAGGTCCCCAGCCATAATTAGTATCACTGACGTAATAATTATTATCGGCCAATTCCTGACCAAGATTTCCGTATCCATCTGTCAGCCAATTCTCACCTGTTGAATGGTGGATGAAGATTAATTTAACTACCCTTTCTGGTGGATTTGAGCCACCGCCCTGCTTGGGTGGAGCTGCTTGCACGCTAACTTGTGTTAGCGCTGTTCCAGAAAAGACGATCACACAGATCAACGAAAATATGAAGATATGTTTTTTCATAACAATGCCTATGGTCCTTTAGGACTGATATTCCTTATTCGCTCTTTTTTAGTGCTAAAAATCCGGCAGTCGCTGTTCCAATCCCAGACAGGATCATACCAAATATCAAGCCTTCCGAGAACCAGCCCCTCCAGTAGGGCCCTGGTTTGATAATCAACGGGATATCAAATAGAAAGTCCTCTATCAGATGCGTGATAGAAAAAAAGCCAGGAACAGGTAAAGGATGATAACGCTAGAAAATCTTCCTGTTGTTTTATTCATAATTTACCTGGTCGTTGTTTATGTATGTTTGGCTGGTCGCTTACTCTCCAAAATCTTCCACACAGATGTCATAACTGGTATACCATTCTGCACTAGCGCCATTAGTGAACCATAACCCGTGATCCCCCACATCTCTCATCGGCCAGAAACTACAACTATCAGTGCCGGGATTATTTCCTCCCCCACCCCAGGTTGGAGCTTCGTATCGATTATTGGTCGAGAAGTCATCCCACAATGATCCAGGGTGGTTTATCGTCACCGAAACCACCAGAGATTCATCCCCATAAATTTCAAAGCTGGGTGTCTGGTAACGAGAATCGGTAAAAAGAAGAATACAGTAATGCGCTGACCTGTTGCATGATCCCCAATCGATTTCATTGGTTTCATCCCAGTTAACCACTTGTTCTGTCTGGCGGGTGCCCTGGTACAAATATGCATCCAAATGAAAATCCACAATATCCCGGGCCGAATAAGGCGCCCTAAAACCCTCCCAATTAATCCTCAATTCTTTCATCTCTCCAACCGTAAAGGTGTTATTCTCGAGGTTGCTTTCAGCAAAATCACCAGAAGGGTTGACTGTAACTGAATAACCATCAACCATCCTTGGCCGTACATATTCAGGCACATCCGTTATTTGATAAAAGCTCGAACTTCCGACCGCATGAGCAATATCATTAAACGTAGTCGGATCCATCATTAGTTCACCTGCAGCATTTCTAACCTCAAGAGTCAACGTCCTATGAACAACAGGGCCATCACCAATATTGTTAATTCTTACAACAATCCGATTGCTCATGAACGATTCATAATGAGCATCCTCTATCACCAGGTCAGGCAGATCTTGGCAGATCGGGTGATGGTACAGTGCTCCAGAACGTTCGTAATATTCCAGAACTTCGTCAAATGGGTCTATCACCACGCAGGCATCGTAAGGAGGTTCCAGTTCAAACAAAGGATGATCCAGGGTCACTGATTCGCCAGTTTCTAGATTGAAGTTTGCAAAGACAGCTACCCCCAATGACCGCCCATCCCTGGTTTGCATTTCGATCATCAGATCCCGGTCAACCCAACCTGCCGTGCCGGAGTTCTGAACAGCCATGGTTGCGATACCGGTACTCTCGTCCACGTAGTAGTCTGCCAGATCTATCCAGGGCAGCGGTTCAGTTCCGTCATATCTTTCACCTACCGGGCTGTCTTCTGTGGGTTCAAATTCAAAAGTCACCCGGCAGCGTCCGTTGCTGGACGTCATGGATTCTCTGTGATAGCCATCCAACTGACCGTAGGCATCCCTGATCGGAAAGTGGAAACCCTCGCAGATCACATCATCCGGGTTGTTATCCCGGTCCATGATCCTGAATCCAACCTGCAGCTCTCCTCCAAATGGTACTTCGGTGATTATGCTGTTGGGTCCATCAAAATGCCACCCCACATCACCTGAAACTACTGCCAGATCATAGGTTCTGTTATGCCTTAATCCTTCTGGCATATCGAGACCCCGGCCTTCATGTCCATGATCAAATGACACACTGGCATGGTTAGCGTAAAACGTGCCATATGCCGGACCTACATCTCCATGGCGGTCTTCATGTCTTCCATCGTCCCCCAAATCAAAGGTTTCCAATTCCAAGAATGTGACCCTCATTATCCTCATACAGCCTTCCCTGGGCTGCGTCAGGTCATATGTGCTAGGAGGATCTGATTCGGGTCCGTCTGGGAAATCGATCTGATAGGCTGTAACCCCAAAGGTATATGTCCAGGCACAGGGTGGACGAAACCATTCCGAGGGCAAGCGTGTCGATCTTGCATCGACGGGAACAGCCCACTGCAGATTGCCGTTCAGATAAATCCGAAATCCGCTGATCTCCTCATCCTCAGCCGCTTCAAAATCCCACTCCAGCGTGTGTTCTTCTTCATTCAAACGGACATTCGTGGGCTTTGTCATAAATGGGTCTGGAAATTTTGGCGTATTCCTCGGATCTCCGCTCAGCTGAGTAACTTGAGTCCGGAGATACAGATGCCCTCCTTCTCCATCACTTTCCTGATCTTTGCTGGTCCCATCCCAATCCTCAGGGGGAATATCAAGGGTTATCACGCCCAGCTCAACCGCTTCGAGACCACCAGACACACCCACACAAGCAATGGATAGCGGAAGTGGTTGGTCTCCGGGCCAACTGATGATCGGGGCGGAATTACCAACCAATATATCATCGGTGATCCACCAGCCGTGAATGTCGGCTTCAAACGATTCGTCGGTGGCCTGATCGTTATCCAGATCGGGATACCACTGGGGCAAACTATTCGCCAGGCTGACATAACAATGTAAACTATCAAAACTCTCCCCAGTCTGTAGTGCTGGTATTTCTAAGCGCAATGTGGCATTTCCTGGGGGAGGGGTAAATAATTCGAACAGCGGAAATACCCAATCCGCAAGGGGTTCATCACTTTCTGGCAAAGGAGGTTCTCCACCCCCGCCGGGAGCTTCTTCCCCTATGGGTTCATCATCTGGAACAACGATCGCATCACCAGGTTCAGGTTCTCCTCCACCAAGCCCCGGATTTAAATCAGATAACTCTTCTGCAGATGATCCATATTCTTCAGCAATGGAATCCAGGGTTTCGCCATCTTCAACCAGGTGCGTTAATTCCTCACTTTGAACGACAAAGACCTGAATCATTGATTGACCAGCAACTCCATCAACGGAGATGGCCCTGACCACTATTTGTTGCTCACCGTCGAAAGTGGGAATCCAGGTTGATACCAGGGTCAAGTTGGTTGGGGCAATTTCTTCTGCATCTCGTGAAGCGATTAAAATATCATTAGCCCACAACTCTATCCTGGATAAGCCTTCATCCTCTCTGGCAGTTGCGTGTACGATGATTCCATCTCCGACCATAAACTGCTCCCCAAACACCGGATCAAGAATCAAAACCAGCGGCCGTGAATTCAAGGCTTTCCCTCTTCTATGCACTTGCCCCAGGAAAAATCCCATTAAAATTAATCCTATCAGAAGCAAAATTCCCAGAATGATCAGCCAGCGCTTTTTGTCCTTATTCATTACTACCTCCCGGAGGTATTTTTCTCATTGTAAAAGATGAACTGATCCTGTTAATTCAGGTTATCTACAAATTTCCATAATCCGGACCAAGGGCCGATATTGCCCTCTCCATCAATCGCCCGCACCTGCCATCGGTAATACCATCCGCATTCCACAGACATATGGTAGGAAGTCCCCGATATACCTGTAAAGATACTTCCTGCAACATTTGTCCAATTATTGTCACCTGAATGGCGCTGCGCGTTCACCTGGTACTGGCTGATTCCGCTCTCATCGCTTACTGCTCCCCAGGATAGATCCTGGTAAGATCTGCAAGTGAGGGATGCGCCATTTCCAGGGGCTATCAGGACAGGGGCCGGTGGAGCTATGGTATCCACACATGTGCCGACCACATTGATGTTCACTTTGAGTTTTTCCACCGTGTCGTCCAGGTGGGTCACAGACAGGGTGTAGGTCTCGTTTTTACACAAGCAGGTGTTGAAAACTCCTTCCATTTCCTGTTCCACCCCACCAAAGACAAGACTTTTAACATTTTCAGCTTGCCAGCGAATATCAGTGCAGTTTCCAGCATCAATGGTTTCAGGGTCTGCCAAGAAGCTAACACTGGCATCGGGCTCGGGAAGTGGAGTAGGGGTATCTGTGATTGTTGGTGTAATCGAGATCACCGGAGTGACCGTTATCACTGGGGTTGGTGTTTCTACTCCAAATGAAATTACGATTTCATCCGGGGCGCTTACCGCATCACCAGATCCATAAGCTAAAACACGGATTGAATAAGTACCCGTTCCTGGTGGAAGCCATTCGGCCTCGAACCGGGCCAGATCATCTTCAACCAACGGATCTTCTAATGCGATCCACGGTTCTCCATCCACAAAAAGTTCGATCCTGGATACTCCGCTATCTCCTGTTGCATGGCCTTCTACAGTAATTGGTTGCACTTCTGGAAATGATAGGCCATTCATGGGAACATCAATCCAGACATAGGTCCCGCTGGGTGTGGCTCCCCCGCAGCTCGTGATCAGTAGTGTCATAAAAAGGATAAGCGAAAGGAAACGGAGCGACTTCTTTGGCAACACCGGACACCTCCTCATTAAATTCTTGACCGATTTGGAAACTGATAAAAAGAACTGCGAATATCAACCTGTAATAACCCCCCGGTTAATCTCAAATAAATGATCGTTTTAAAATAAATTTACCAATTAACCTAAGTGAATTCAGCCTTATTCTCTTTGTCAATAATAATCCATGCAACTATAGGCATTATGGATCGTATATATCGTTGATAAGTTAAATAAGGAGAACAAAGTGAACAAGCAGCAAGGCTGTCTTACTGGTTTATTTAAACTCTTGATGCTGGATGTAATATTCGATTGGCTTCAAGATACTTTTGGGTTTGGCAAAGGCGCATCCTGCTCCGGATGTGGGTGCGGATTTATCTTGTTGATCGTTTTCGTCGCCCTTACCTGCCAAGTGATCTTTAATACCAATTGGTTCCAATTCGGCTTTTAAAGTTCGAGAGCTTCTATACTATAAACGCATCCCGACGAAAAAATGTTACATCATTATTGAGCTTCGATTACAAATTTCTCTCCTGCGCTGATGGCCTGAACTTCAGGGAAATATACCTGCCAAGCTCGGCTGGGCAGCACCTGATATTCGCCCGGGTGTGCTAGAGAAATAGTGTAGGTCAGTTGATATGTACCTGCAGGGAGGAAGTTAGCCGCCCAGGTAACTCGATCATCTTGCACAAGAGGCGCGTTGAAGTACCACCAGCCCCAACCGTTTTTAAAAGGAGCAGATGCCTGGTATTCCTCCAAATCCTGCCTGGAGGTTTTTAATCTTGTATCCAGGATCTCGGCTCCGGCTGGGATCTGATCTTCCACCATCAAGTAATAAGAATCGTTTTCCAAGACCAGCGTCAATTGAACCTGGATAAGCTGACCTGCTTCCCCTTTCTGAGTGAACAAAATACCTTCCCGATCAGACAAGTCGGCATAAACCCTGGAAATACTCAGCCCGTGTCCATATGGCTGCACTTCCTCTGCTGGCCGGTAAACCTGTAAATGAGCTCTGTAATACAAATTTCCATCGCCTTCAGATCGGTTGAACACTAGGGCGTTAGGGGCTTCCGAATATAGATCTTCCACCGGTATAGAAGCATAAGCAGCTTCCAGCTGGCTTGAACCGTCTGCTTGTCCGGTGATCAATTCTCTTCCATTTAACATACTAGAAAAATCATAACCACTGGCCAACTCGCCGCTATTTCTTAACACCTCGTTCATCGCCAGGACAGACCAGCCGGTCTCATAAGCGGACCACCAATCCCCTGACTGGGTCTGAGTAGATACCAAATAGCGGACTGCTTCTGGAAGCAAAGCTGGTGCATCTTCCACTCGGGCCAGTGCATAGGTAACCATTGCCGTAGTTGTAGTTGAATTGTTCATCCAGGACCAGCTGCCATCATTCTCCCAATGGATTCCTGTGGATGTCCGTATCCCGGTTCCGGCCAAATTAGATAACAAAGATATGGTTGAATCGTTTCCTGGCTGCCATTTCTCCAGAGCCATCGCCAGCAACGCCTGATTGCCAGGATCAAGCTGGCTGCCCAATAGGGCCAGGGACTGCATCCCTGAACTGACATCGGTTCCCGCTTCAGTCAATGCAAAATATCTCAGTGCTAGCAGGTTATACTGCCATGGCTCAGTTAACATATCTAGTGCTGGTAAAGTTGCCAGTAGGTACCCACGAGATTGTTGGATCATAAGGTCTTCTACAAAAACACCAGCTTCTTGGGCTCAAACCAAAAAGAATATAGGAACTGATCTCGGGGTCACTTGCTCCTCCCTGCCACCAGCCCCAACCACCATCATCGTTTTGGGCTGCATCTAATACATCAAGGGTTTCAGGTATCAAGGATTCCAAACGGCTATCCAGTAAAGGATAATCTACTCCCATTTCATGCAAAGCCTGGTAAGTAATGGCATTGGGCAAGAAGTGGAACATTTGTGCTACTATAGAATAGAACTGATCTTCTTCAAGGGCGTCCAGCGCCTTGAGGACCGCCGCGGCCAAAGATGGTGACAACTCAATATCTAGAGATCCATCTGTCGGGTCATAACTTTTAGGCAGGGAGATGATCTCCAATTTCTGGCCTGCCTGGTCCAATACTCCAGAAGTGGCATAACTGAAGGGGGCGACATAACGCAGAACAGGTAGCGGACCCTGATAAGGTTTCACCGCATCCTGGTAGTGGCCTGCATCAGCTAAAAATACCAGATCAACTTCGTCAACATCTTCCACGGTGCCCCACCATTCAACCCGGATCCTTCCCTCAGCGGGAATTTCCAATGTCTGGGTAGAGAGATCCGGGATATCTAGTTGGATTCCTGCTCCTTGCAGAGACACATCGGCTGTAAGTTTTACTGCCGTGTTATTGTGAATTACTGCAGCCAGCGCCAGGTGATCTCCTGCTACCAGGAAGCGTGGAGTAACGGGACGAATCAATAGGTCCTTTGTTGTTATAACTTCCGTTGTCGCCTCGCCAACCTGGGATTGTTTAGTAATACCGCGAGCGTCAGCCTGCCAGGTTGTAAGATTATCAGGTAAGTTAAATGCTACTTGTGCCAGGCCATTTTCATCAGTTACTATATTCGCCTGCCAGAATCCTGTATCTCTAAACTGGTCCCGTACAGAATAATCTGCAGCGCCTCCGCCACCTCCCATACCACCTGGTACCCAAACTAATCTACCGGCGTGCATACCCAACGGGAGGCCCATTCGGACCGCGATTGGTTGAATGCCGTAAAAGGCCTCTTCTATCTGGGGAGAATTGGGTTCTGTCAGCGCTAAGACCGCCTTATCAACTACTGCCAATGAGAATTCACCTACCAGCGGATCTCCATCCTGATCTGTGACCCGCAGAGTGAATTGAACTTCCTCTCCAGGACCAAACCGCTCAGGTTCACCGATCACTTCTACCTTAAGCAGCTGATCAACTGGATCCACCAATAGGTTGATATACCCCTGCCGGAAGCTGCTTTGTCCTTCGGAATCCTGACCTATCAATGTTACAGCTAGATAGACATTGGGCGCATCCGCGTCGCTCAGAGAAATAGTAACTTCCTGCCCTGAAGAAGTGATCGCATAAGTTTCATAGGAGATCACCTTATGGCGTTCGACCGTTACTAGCGCCTGGGCACCCTTGGGGAAGGGATTGGGGATGAAGATTGTAGCTTGATCGCCTGGTTGGTAAATATCCTGATCAGCAATCAGGGTAATCTTTTGGTTAGTCTGAGTAGGCCAGATAGATGTTCCTGGACCACCAACCCAGAGAGTCACTTCAGTCCTGGCTCCATCACCAAAGATGTCCAGCTGATATGTGCCTGGTTCTGTTGGGGAAAAAGTCAATTCGGCTTCCCCGTCCTGGTTCGTGCTAAAGCTTTGTTTTGCGATCAGTTCTTTTTCACGGACATAATCGATTTCCCCTATCTCGCCTCTTTCATCCTGCCAGACAACCTTGTAAAACTCGGCTGACAGGTTTTTAATCCCATCTGGTTCTCGCTCCCAATCCACAGCCAGCACTGCAAAATCCACGGCCTGATCTGCAATCGTTACCCAGGCAGAAGGCTTGACGCCAATATAATAATCACTGGGATGGACCAATATCTCCGATCTATTAGTAATCTGGAATCCTGTTTCATCCTGGGCGGTTACTTCAAGGGAATAATTTGCCGGCAGAGTGACCTCTCGATCATAAGTATCGATATTGGTCAATATTTTCTGAATGGACCATTCACCAATGGCATTGGTCTGGTCCTCTCCAGAATCTATCCTGGTTCCCCAATTATATGGGAAGTAGATGGCCGATTGATCAAACCAGTTGCTTCCCAGCACCCCAACCTGATAGCCAGGCATATTAAATCTCGTTGGCTCCGCTCTTAATGACCAGTCCAGCTGGACATCGTTGGCAGGTGCGTCAAAATAATACCTCGCGTTCAATTCTGCCCTAAATTCTTCTCCTACCAGGGTTTCTTCCTGATCGATGTTCAGTTCAAGTTCGATCTCCGGTTTCCGGTAGTTCGCAACCTGGAAATACACCATTCCAGTTTCTGTCTCCAACCGATAATATCCCGGTTCTGCCTGTGATGAAAGCTGGATCTCTCCCTGAGCAGTACCGAATTCAGATAAAGTTAGATTGATAGTATTTTCTTCTTTGCCATGGAGGTGGATCGTTAATGGGATGGAATTTTGTTCTGGTAGAACATACCCGGCTCCATCACGATCACGGTGGATCAGTCGGTAGTACACAGTCTGGCCCGGTTGGTAAATTGGTCGATCGGTATAGATATAGGTTTGTGGTTTGGGTGCGCCGAAATCAGCCCTTAGTCCAAATTCATAAGGTTCTGCTCCGAAGCCCCAGTTACTCGCCGTGATGCCAAAATCCTCCTGTCCAGCTTCGCCTGTGATGGCATAAAAAACGTTATTATAAAGATCAAAAGCTGTCGGGAAATTCGCCTGGAAGACACCTTCTTGGTCGGTAGTTCCTGAGAAAAAGACTTCTCCGCCTGTGTTGTAGACCCTGACCTCGGCATCCGGTACGACTTCTCCGGAACGTAAATCAACCGCCCAGATCAATAGATTTTCCGGGCTGGTTTTCATAGTTAGATGAATATTGCTGACTGCCACCAAATAGGGTGATGGGTTGTATGGCAGCTCCTGGGAATAGATCTGGTACCGATACAAACCTGGTGGCAAGGCATTTCCAGATTGGCTTAGTGGAAGGTTGACTGTATATTTATTATCCCCGGGAACGCTGACCAGGTGGGTCCAATGCTGAACATCAGGTGGATAATAATCATCCAATGTTTCATAAAGACCGATACCAAAAAGGTCCGGGAGCACTTCTGTAGGTATCGTACCCACATTGATGGCCATCTGGTGGAGATTAGTACCCTGGGCCGGAATCGAATTTTCTGTGCCTGTTAAGAAGAGAATATTATTTCCCTGAGTGATGGTCAGATTAGGAGACAGTGGTTCAGTAGTAAAATTCACCGACCGGACATTACCCAATGCACTTCCCCATTCATCCGCCAAAGATTCCCGAATTATTAATGTGTAGTTGGTGAGCGGCTCAAAGTCACCATAAAGGGTTAGAACATTGCCCGAACCGCCCGTTGATGGGCTCAAATTAGTGACTTCAGGAATGATTTTGATGTTTTCGGCTACAGTATCCTTGTCTACTGTATTGTTGAAATACAGCGTTGCGCCTTCATAAATTGAGGTTGTGTAATTCTGTCCGCCAGGGGTTCCAAGATATTGGAAATCACCCGTGGTTTGGAAATTAAATAGTGTGTCCAGCTGCAGTGGAGTTCCACCCTCGGAAATCACTTCACCCGGGAGGATCCCAGCAAAAGAAGTTGAACGGGAAAATAACTGGTCGGGGATAAATGTAAATTCCCGTTTCTCCTCATCCCACTCCATTGTTCCTTCAACTTGCTGGCCGTCGCTACCGATCAATGAGAAATTTTCAGTTACACTAACGGGGTCCATTGCCTGGTTGAATTCCATCCAGATCTCTTCGTCGAGAGGGACTCCAATTTCCCCGTGAAAGGGCTCCCGAGAAAACATTTGTGGATACGATGTGGAAAACGTCCAAGAAGGAGTACTTTCAGGATCCAATTCTGCGCCTGCCAGGCTGGATAGCCCTCTCAAAAGCGATACCTGATATGTTACCCCTCCAGCAAGACCCGGAGCTGGCGAAAATTGATACGTGCTGGTATTGATCCATTCCCCTTTTCCAGCCACAGAAGGACTTATAGTAAGGGCTTGTGGAGCATCTTCGTGGGAATCTCCCAGCGCAACAACCGCCTGATTAAAAGCAATAACAATGGCGGATTCTGGATCAATCTCTATCCCTCCCGGTAAGGGTAAAAAAGTAACGGGTTTGAGCCAGTCAGGTGTATAGAACTCCAATATGGCGTTCACGGGAAAAGTCAATTCATTTGCTGCCCTGGCAGAGGTATCAAGATTTAGGACAAATTTGGTGTTTGGTTCCAGGTCCTGGTCTAGTTGAATTTGCAGTGTCTCTGGATCAAGCCAAGAATATATGGTTTCTACTTCTGGTTCAAAACTCAAGGCATTAACGACGGAATCCTGATCCATTGGTTGATTAAAATAAAGGATGATATCTCCCAGCAGAGGAATGGTTGATCCTACAGGCGGGTCTGATTCCACGATCGTTGGCGGTAGAGGCTGTGGTGTATTTGTCGGCACCGGGGTGGGGTCTGTTATTTCCCCTAATCCGATAAATTTCTCCTGCAAACCTGCTGGGAGATTACAAGATAAACTGATCAATCCTATCAAAAGGATCATTCCTGTCAGGATAAGGGTAGTTTTTTTCTTCTGGGGGGAAATCATAATCCAGTTTCCTTTTTCAACTTCATACTTGATGTCGTTTAGACCTGGTAGATATGGAAATTATAACCGCTCGCCCATAAAATCAACTTATTGGAAGTCTCTAATGAAAACACCCGGGGTGAGATCTGCCCGGGTGTTTTTCATTTTAATCTTATATTAATCCCTATATTTACTTTTATCCTGCGTTTTTTGGCTCCAGCATTTGCATCTGGGAGGTGACTACCTTCGTGAAATACCTGGTAGTGCCGTCCTCTTCATATGCGTCAATTTGTAATCGTCCTTCCAGAAAAACCAGGCTCCCTTTGTGGAGATATTCATTACAAATCTCCGCCAACCTTTCCCAGGCTTCGATATTAAACCAATCAGCAACCTGTTGGGTTTCCCCTTCCTTATCCCTCTTGCGGCGATTGACTGCCACGCTGAAAGTACAGACTTTCTTTCCATTTGACGTGTCTTTCAGTTCGGGATCCCTGCCCAGATGACCAATAAGCTGAACACGATTCAGGCCCACCATATTTCCCTCCTTATAAGTTATAATTGATAGGTCTTAATATGCAGTGTAGCGTTAATCTCTAGCCTTTGTCAATAATTGGTTGCGTTTACATGATTTTGCTGCAAAAAGCAGGTTTTTCGATAAATAACCTCCCCAGAAAAATAATATATTCAAAGGATTAATCCGGCCCTATGTATATAGCTATTGAAGGCGCGATTGGCGTTGGAAAAACCACTTTATCCCGATTATTATCATCCCGTTTCCAAGCTGATTTATTGCTTGAAGTATTCGAAGAGAATCCTTTCCTGGCTGATTTTTATGCTGACCGGGAGACTTACGCCTTTCAAACCCAGATATTCTTTTTACTGAGCCGATACCACCAACAACAGGAAGTTCCTACAGCATTCGAGTCGGGCAATAACCTGATCGCAGATTACACTTTTGAAAAAGATGCCCTCTTTGCCCGATTAAATCTGGGTGGAGACGAATTAGACACTTACTTCAGTGTGCATAACGCCCTGGCTGATAAGTTGCCATTACCTGATCTGATCGTATATCTACAAGCCGAAACCAGTATATTAATGCAGCGGATCGCCCACCGGGACAGGGTGTACGAAAGGAATATGGACCAGGGTTATATAGAAAGCCTTAATGATTCATACGACGTTTTTTACAGCGGAGAAAATAGCGGGGCGCCGGTGTTAAAGATCAATACCAACCAGCTTAATTATGTCGCTAACGAAGGTGATTTGGACTGGGTTGAAAACCGGATCCGCCAAACCCTCAAAGTGGGCCCATACCAGACACAGTTTTTTCATAAACCATGAGTAAAGAGAAGGATAGCAATTGAATGCGCTTCACTCCTGAAATACTTCGTAAACACGCCCAGGTTCTGGTTGAAAAAGAAACAAAATCCAACCGTTCTATCCTGGCGGCTTATTTGCGCGGCTCCTTGCTATACGGATCCCCATTGATCGGCGGAGCGGGGGATATCGATCTAGTTTTCATCCACAACGCCCCACCGGTGAATAAAAATCAGATCATCAGGCTCACCCCTGAGATTCATTTTGATATTGAGCACCACGACGAACTGCTTTACCGGACTCCTCGGGAACTGAGATTGGATCCCTGGCTGGGTCCAACATTAAGGGATGCGGTTCCGCTCCACGACCCCCGACACTTACTAGACTATACGCAAGCCAGTGTTCGCAGCAATTACAGTTTTATAGAAAATATACAAGCCAGGAGTAATCCCCTTCTTAAAAAGGCACGCCAGTTTTGGATGGATCGGCAAATATCACCACCACTCAAAATAACTGCTGAGTTTCCCGTCTTTTTATCCGCCCTCGAGGCTGCGGTAAACGCCATTGCTATTATGTCGGGCCCGCCGCTGGCGACACGCCGCCTGGGATTATCCTTCGCTGATCGGGCTGCTGCTGTTGATGCGCCAGGGCTGGACATTGCCTTTCAGCATTTACTGGGAGGAATCACAATACCGGAAGAAACCTTGGTGGAATGGATCGATAGCTGGGAAAAAACTGTGGGGATTCTAAAGACCGAATCCTCTGCTCCTTCCTTGCTCGCGGAACGGGAGATCTATTTTAAAAATGCCATGGACGACATCATTAAAAGTGATAAGCCAGCGAAAGCCTTATGGCCGCTGCTTGTGACTTGGACCGAGATCATCTCGGCCCTGCCAGATCGGACAGATATTCAGCTTCCCTGGATTAAAGCGCTAACAGCTCTGGGGTTTGCCGGGAAAGATTATCAGGTTCGCCTGGCGGCATTCGACAGTTTTCTGGAACTTTGTGAGACTTTAGTAATGAGAGATTCCGCTTCGGGCGGATAGGACTTTTCAGTAATTAAGCAGTTGGTTTCGGCAGCACAATCTGAAACACAGACCCTTTTCCAAGCCCATCACTTTCAGCCCAGATTCTTCCCCCGTGCAAGGTTACTAATTCCCGCGCAATTGAAAGGCCCAGACCCAGTCCCCCATACCTCCGTGTCATATGGTCATCTTCCTGATAAAAGACCTCAAAGATCTTTTCCATGCTTTCCCCTGCTATCCCTCTGCCTGTATCTACAATAGAAACCATAACTTCATCTTTGCGGTCGGAAACACGGAGAATAATTTCTCCCTCAACCGGGGTAAAGCGAATGGCATTTAGAAGAAGATTTACAAAAACCACACTCATCTTTGGTAGATCGATCTTTAGAGGGATCGGCTCATCCGGTATTTCATATACCACAGT
>RCNB010000700.1_pt1 | contig 23907 bp, 22 predicted proteins | sample 2041321 | NCBI WGS metagenome assembly RCNB01 (sample SAMN09708232, study PRJNA481090) | Marine sediment metagenome, whole genome shotgun sequencing project. | reverse complement strand
ACATCACTAATGTCGCAAACGGAGCGTGGTTTAACTTCCGAGTTCGGAATGGGTTCGGGTGGGTCCCACGCCCTTTGGCCGGTTACCCAGCTACCATCCACAGCAATATTGTTTAAACGTATCGGTAAACACAAACTCCACAGGAAAAAAACCTTTTTTACCGTACCTGGACAAAATTACTTTAACTGAGGAGCTTGGTTCACTGTTATGGCTTATTCAGACGATACCGAGAGTAACATCATTGTCCCCACGAAGTGGTACGAGAAGCTTCCCCGATTGGTGTGGGGCGATTACGAGAAGGTAGACCAACCCGACCAGTGGTTTGAGGTCTACAAGCTAACCGACACTGTCTACGCTATATACGAGGACGGACAGTTCGAGGAGGTCATAAGCTACCTTGTTCTCGGCGAAGAGAAGGCCGTCATCATCGACACCGGTAACGGAATCGGAGACATCAAGGCGGTAGTCGACGGGATCACTGACCTACCCGTGATGGTCCTTAACACCCACACCCACGGCGACCACATCGGCGGCAACCACCAGTTCGATGAGGTGCTTGTATATGAAACGGAGTTCAGCAAGGAAAGGGCAAAGAACGGTCAGACCCGTGAGCAGATGGGACATTATCTCAACGAAGACATGGTCTGGAAGGCCCTGCCTGATTACCTGGACGTTGAGGCTTGGAGGATTCACCCTTTCAATGTGACCAAGTGGCTCAAGGAGGGTGACATAATCGACCTTGGGGGCAGGACGCTGGATGTAATCCACACACCTGGGCATAGCCCAGACAGCATCTGTATCCTCGACAGGATGAACAAGATATTCTGGACTGGGGACAGCTTCTACCCTGCACCCATCTATATCTATGCACCTACCACTAGCCTGGACCAGTTCATCGAGAGCTTCAGGAAGATAACCGCGCTCATCCCGGAGTACGAGTGGGTGATGCCCAGCCACAACGAGCCCAAGATGGAGAAGCACCTCATCAAGGAGTGTTACGAGGCAGTCATCAGCATTAGAGACGGCACAGCTGGAGAGTACAGCGAGGGCGTGGCAGGGGGCATCCAGATACACCGCTATGATTACGGTCGTTTCAGCCTCATCGTCAGGGCTGAACGGTAGCACTAAACCTCTTTTAGCTCATATTTATCGCTAAGGTCCGTGTATCTCTTGAAGTTGAGAGTCCGTAACTTAGCTTCAAGCCTATGTCGCTCCTCCCTGATGCGCTTCTCACAATCCTTGAGCAGCTTGATCTTCTTATGGAGCGCTTCTTCATCGGCCCTGTCCATGATTTCCAGAGTACCCGCAGGTGAGGCGAGAGAGGCATTGATTTTAAGAGTACCATAACCGGTCGCAGGTTTTTTCTATTCTAGGGTGAATTTAGGTTCATGCTCAAACAAGTGATCGAGGTCATGGAGCTACTGGACTCTGCCCTGGTCAGCGGGGATAGTGTCAGGGCGTTTCTCCATGGTCGCGGGTTGAAAGATATCGAGGTCAAGACCATCACGGGGGAGAAAGGAAGCACAGATTTCATCAAGATCAAGGTGCAGGGGACCCAAGGAAAGACCAAGGGAGGTTCGGCTAAAACCCTGGGCGTCATCGGTCGCCTGGGTGGGATCGGGGCAAGACCAGAACAGATCGGCCTCGTGTCGGACGCCGATGGGGCCGTCGTGGCGCTCAGTCTCGCCCTGAAACTTGTGGATATGAGAGTGAATGGGGATGAACTGGATGGGGATGTGGTGATCTCAACACATATCTGCCCCGATGCGCCCGTGAAGCCTCACAAGCCCGTTCCGTTCATGGGTAGCCCAGTGGACATCTCCACCATGAACAGGGAAGAGGTGGACCCGGACATGGACGCCATACTGAGCGTGGACACCACAAAGGGGAACAGGGTGGCAAACTGGCGTGGATTCGCCATCACCCCAACGGTGAAAGAGGGATGGGTACTCAAAGTAAGCGATACCCTACTGGATATCATGGGCTGGACCACTGGTGAGTTACCCAAGGTCTGCCCCATAACGACACAGGACATCACTCCCTACGGGAACGAGCTGTACCACATCAACAGCATCATGCAGCCCTGCACCGCGACGGACAAACCAGTAGTTGGCGTGGCCATAACCTCCCAGATCCCTGTGCCAGGTTGCGGCACCGGAGCGAGCCACCCCACGGACATTGAAGAGGCCACCAGGTTCACCCTTGAGGTGGCAAAACAGTATGGCAGGGAACTGTGCAGCTTCTACGACGAGGATGAGTGGCTTAACATCGTCAACCGTTACGGGGCCCTCAGGTGTCTTCAGACCCTGGGAGAAAACTCCTGATTGGTTTTTATAGCCTGTGAAGACCGTATTACGTGAGGGATATGTACAAGAAAATACTCGTAGCGTTTGACGGATCCGAGGCAAGCAAGCACTCCCTGGATCACGCCGTGAACTTCGCGGAACCTTTCGGCGCGGAGTTGTTGATCCTTTCAGTTGTACCCCGGGTCATGATGCCAGTCTTCCCAGATGAGGGCTTCGGGGCGGCGCCCATCACTGCTGCGCAGGACATGGGAGAGTACCAGGACAAGATGAAGGAGATCTACAACAAGAGCCTGAATGAGGCAAAGAATGACATCAACGACCATTTCCCGGATATGAAGATCGAGATCAAGCTCCTGGAAGGCAAGCCGTCCAGCACGATTGTTAATACAGCCGAGGAATTCGACGTTGACCTCATCGTCATCGGAAGCAGGGGCATAGGTGGCATCACTGGCTGGATTCTGGGTAGCACCAGCAGGAACGTCGTTGAGAGCTGTACCAAGCCGATCCTTGTCGTGAAGTAACCCATTTTATTAGGGTAACCCTTTTTGATTTCACGTCCATCTTAGACGTTATGGACCCTCTTGACGCCCTCAGGGAAGCAGGCAGGATAGCAGCCAAGGTACGAGACACTACGATAAATGAGATCAAACCGGGAGACAAGGTCATCGACATATGCGACGTGGTGAACAAGAGGGTAGCCGAGCTGGGTGCCAGGATGGCGTTCCCAACAAACGTGGACATCAACCACGTAGCAGCCCACTACTGCTCACCCATCAACGATAAGACCGTGATCCCGGAGGGGTGCATCGTCAAACTTGATGTAGGGGTACATATCGACGGCTATATCGCCGATACCGCCGTATCCAAATGTTTCAACCCCGAATACGAGTACCTTGTCGAGGCCGCCAAGGCCGGTCTTGACGCGGCGATTCAAACCATCAGACCCGGAATACAGGCAAGACTCATTGGGTCGGCGATAGAGAACGCCATCAAGAGCAGGGGAGCTCAACCCATAAGCAACCTCACTGGCCACAAATTAGCCAGGTATATAGTTCATTCCCCGGGGTACAGCATCCCCAACGTTGGTGGGTTCGGAAACCACACGATCATGGAGGGAGATGTCTACGCCATCGAGCCCTTCGCGGTCCCCAAGGAGGCAGACGGGATGGTCACGGACGGCGCGCCCAGCAACATCTACCAGATGCAGAAGAAGCGGAACGTCAAGGGCAAGGCAAAGACCATGATGAAGTTCATCCAAGGCGAGTACATGACCCTGCCCTTTGCGTCTAGGTGGGTGCTCCATAAGTTCAAGGGGCCAGACGGTGTGGCGGCCTTCAAGGAGCTGCTGAAATCAAAAGTAATTACGAGCTACCCCCAGCTCCTGGAGCGAACCAGGGCGGTTGTAGCCCAGGCGGAGCACAGCGTCATCGTAACCGAGGACGGGTGTGAAGTAACGACCGCCTAGTTTTTCTTTTTCTTATCCGGTTCCTTGCGGGCGTTTATCCTGGTGATGACCATGTTGCCCTCGCACCGTGTGCAGGGCTCATCGTTCTTGAAGATATAATCGCCTACCTGGTGCTCCCTAACCCTCTTGAGGTTGCACTGTGGGCACTCCAAGGTCGTTATGACCTCTACCACCTTCGGTCCCTTGGCCTGCTTCACAACTGGCTTTGCCCTGAAGAAGTTGAAGCCGATGGCTGCGAAACCCGAGACCCCTATGAGTATGTACATGAAGGCCGTCTCTATCTCGTTGTTGCCGTACTCCTGGAACCCCATGTATAGGCTCACCAGAGCGATTGCTCCAACGACCACCATCAATGCGAGGCTCACCCAGTTCTGGCTTGCCCCACTGGCTAGTGGCCTTGCGTTTCCCTCGTCTGCCATTAGTCTCATTGTGCCACCCCCACTGTGTTACCGATTCCAGCCACTATCACCGTGTCTCCTTCCTCGCTGTACTCAAGTATCAGTCCCTTCACGCTGCTCACCGCCTTATCGGTGGCGTCCATGAGCTCCTCGACTAGAGGCGCAACCACGTGCTCCATTCCCTGCTTGATCGCTACCGCGAACATTGGGACCTCGTAATCGGTTGCCGCCTTCTCGATCTTGTACTTCTCGACGCCAGGTCCGCCAATCGCGGCTCCTACGCCCTCAGCGATCTCTCCGACTCCCTCGCCTTCAAGCTTGCCGGCCGCGTCAACTGTGATCAACATCTTGACCTTTCCTTTCTCCTCGTCAAGTAGGTTCTGGATCGCGTCACCTGGCTTCCCGACGCTTCCGCCCGGACCCCAGGCCTTGGTCACAATGACCCTGCGTCCCTCGTACTCGATCTCCCCTGCAGCCATCTCCTTGGCGATCTCACGGACCTCGGCCCCGTTCAGCAGCTTGGCTGCCACGATGGGTCCAACTGCGTCGCCGATGGGGATGCCGTCCCTGAAAGCCTGCAGCGCGGCGCTGTATGCCTCGATCTGCTGGATTAGCATGGGCAGGATCATGTGGATCTGCATGATGACGTAGATGTTCATGGTCTTCTTGCCCATGAGGTAGTAGTGCCTGATGACCTTGTAGTATATGTTCAGTGCAAGTCCCGCCTCGAGTAGGTTCTCCAGGTTGTTCCTCTGGGGTTGTGTTGCCTCGGGGGCCATCTGGGCTACCTCACGCTCGAAGGTGAACTCTCTTACGTTGATTATTTTTCCAAGCTTCTGGACTACTCCTGCTGGGTCCATGCCGATCGGTGGTATCATGAAGTGGTCCATGAACCTCTCGACCTGTGGCGTCGGGTCCTTCTCGGGCTTACCGAAATCCTTGATTGCCTCGATCGCGATTTTTTTTCCCTCATCCCGGAGGCTCTTGACCTTTCGTAGGCTTACCTCGATCTGGCGCAGCATAGTCATGGCCTGAATGCGTTGTGCGTAGAACAGGTATATGATGAATGCAAAACTGAAAAGAGATTGCAGTATCATCCCTATTTCGCTTTCTTGTTGTAATAATTGTCCAATCAGTTGGAACATGAAATTCACTGGAGTTGAAAACAGGGCAATCGATATAAACATTAGTATTTAAAGAAAAACTGGTTTCTTTATGGGTTCCATCAAATTTAGCAAGTTTTTTAAAACAGGGGTCGCGACTGTTTAGAGATGTTCAATTACGCCATAAAACGGATTATTCGAGGTAAAGGGCTATTCCTATCTCTTTTCCTCAGCGTAGCGCTCGCCTCGACCCTTTTCGCGGGCATCCTACAGGGCGCGGACGTTATCGGGGCAAAGACCATCGAACAGGTGTTTGAGTCGGCGCCCTACGATATCATATCCATGGCCCCTGACAAGAATATTACAAAGACCCATATATCCGAGATCGATGAGTTCTTCGGGCCTGTTGAAGGCGTTGAACGTTTAGATTATTTCATGCGGACCCCGATCCGGCTCTTTGAGCCTGAGACCGTCAATACCACGATTGAAGGCGTCTACATGGTAGCCATCCCGGATGATTCCATCTTCTACGAGGGGCTTGTGGGCGTAGACCAGTTTGAACGCGGGAAGATATATTTTGACGCCAGCTCCGCGGACGCGCCCCTTTTCGTTGAAAACGGGACCGTGATCGTTGAGATTGAAACATATCTGTGGAAGAGCCCCCCTGGGTTCGAGAATCGACAATTCACGTTCCCACTAGCGGATGCTGTGGGCGTCGAGGACGAGGAATGGACGCTCTTTGTCAGCAGGTACGATGTCTACCTTCAGAGCCTGTTCAGTAAAAACGATCCAAGCCAGAAGCGTCCGAGCTACAACATGGTGCTGGTGAGCGAGGAGACTTACATGGATATCATGTGGGAGATATTCGCGGAGCAGAGGAGACCTGTAAGTGACCAGTTCGGCGTGGCCCTTATCTCCCTTGACAGGGAGGGGCTTATCAATCCGTGGGATATGGATGGCTCGATTGAGGCCATCGATTTCATCAACGAGCAGATAAACTCCGAGGGCGCCGAGTTCTATTTCACTCCTAGGAACTTTTTGGGTGAGATGCTGACCGCTATCAAGAACAACTCCAATCAGATAAAGGCCAGCACAATGATCGTCAGCCTTCCTGTTTTCTTCACGGCCTGGTATCTTGGGGTGACCATAACCGAGGTCATGTTCGGTATGAGGAAGAGGGAGATCGGTCTTCTTTTAACCCGTGGCATGAACCACAGGCAGATCCTCTACATACTCCTAATCGAGGGGCTCATTGTGGCGATTTTCGCTGGGTTCGTGGGTGTGTTTGGAAGCAGCCTCATCTTACCGTTTGTTATCGGGGGCATTGGCCCCATCGAAATACTTTCATCCATTTCGCCAATCACCGTTGGAACAGTATTTGCGTTCAGCCTGATACTGGCGCTGGTGTCGCTCTACAGGCCAGCCCAGAGGGCGTCACAGATCAACATGGTGGAGGCTCTCAGGGAGCATGCCACAGAGGACGAGGATGGGTTCTCTGTCTTTGAGCCGTTACTAGCCCTAGCCCTCGGTGCATACAGGACGCTGATGATCTACTTTGCCATCACCGTTGAGCAGTTTAGGCCAACGACCAGCAACCTGGTCATCAACTTGGTCTACTCGACTTGGTGGGGCACAGACTATCTACTGAGCTTTATTGCTCCAATCCTGCTATTCTGGGGATTCACTAAACTGTTTATCCAGTACGCTCCATGGTACCACTCCCTGCTCACCAAGGTCGCTGGAATGTTTGTCGGAGACGTATCAAAGCTATCCGCGCTTAGCAGCAGGAGGAACCTGAAGCGAACGGCGGCCTCGACCTTCATGGTAGCTCTAATCGTGGGATACAGCGTCACCGTCATAGGGAACGTTGCCACAAGCGAGGATTTCCTAGTTTCCGCCGTTAACACAGCGGTGGGCGCGGACGCTGCCGTCTGGCTCTTTGAGGGGCAGGAGTCTGAGCAGGTGCTTGAAAAGGTCCTCGAGGTGGACGGAGTGCAATCGGCTAGTATAGAGGTTCTCTTCACCCCAGATACAAGCCTAAGCGTGATACCGGTAAGGGGCATAGACCCCCTTGTATGGGAGGAAACCGCATACATGCCATTGAACTTTGCTCACGACCCTGACATGTTCGATGCCATGGCTGCCATCGAAAACGGGGCCTTCCTCGAATACGGGGCGGCACAGGCGCTGGGACTCAGCGTGAACAACACAATGCTCGTTCAGACTGCCGGCCGGACCTATCAGGTCAGGGTAGTTGGGTTCTACGGAAAGTTCGCTGAGGATAATTACATTCCAAGCAACCCAATGATGTACGTCAGCCACACATTCCTGGAGCAGATCAAGGAGCGGTATATCGACCAGAGGAGGATAGTAGTCAATCTGGATTCCGGAGTAGATGTTGATGCTATGAAGATCGTTCTGGAGGATGTTGACCCGGATGTTCAACGCGTAGACGTAGCTGAGATCAACCAGAGGTACGCTCTCGACAACATCATACTATCAGGGCCCAAACAGATACAAGTGCTTGGGACATACTTCGCGGGACTGGTTGCCTCTGTTGGAATCGTGCTTATAATTTCGACGATGATCCGCAGCAGGAAGAAGGAACTGACCATCATGGTCATCAGGGGCTACAGCCCACGCCAGCTGGCGATCACAATGCTCACAGAACACCTAGGCATGGACATATTCGCCATTGTCCTCGGTAGCGCCGTGGGCGTCATAACACTGTACGGTATAGTGAACCTGCTTAACAATGCGCTCGGGTTCATATTCAGTTACAGGGTGGTGTTTCCCCCCACCGTATTAGTGAAACTGGGGGCAATCATTGGGCTAATAATCTTGTCCACCATTGTACCGATAGTGGTGGCCGTAAACAGGATCTCGGCGGAGCCGGATCTGAGACTGGAGGAATAAAATTGAGTACAAGAAACGCGGTTATCGTAAGAGATCTGATAAAGATATACAAGCTAGGCAACATCGAGGTCCAGGCTCTCAGGGGCTTGAACGTGAACGTCCGAAAGGGCGAGATGATCTCCATCATAGGAGTGTCGGGTAGCGGCAAGTCCACCTTGCTTAATATCATAGGTGGGCTGGACAAGGCCACCGCCGGAAGCGTCAAGGTCTTCGAGACCGACCTCACAGGTATGAGCGTCAGTGATCTGGTAAACTTCAGGAGGGAGACAGCAGGTCACGTGTTCCAGAACATGAACCTGATCCCAACCCTCACAGCAGCCGAGAACGTGGAGTTACCCATGGCGGCCCTCGGCGTTAAAGCCGATGAGAGGAAAAATAGGGTCGATGAGCTACTGGGCGTGGTCGGCCTGCTCGACAGGAGGGACCACAAACCAGGTGAGCTGAGCGGTGGAGAGCAGCAGAGGGTTGCTCTCGCGGCTGCGCTAGCCAACGACCCCCCGCTGGTCTTGGCCGACGAGCCCACTGGAGAGCTTGACACAGAGAACGCGGCAATAGTAGTACAATACCTGCGCAAGATAAACCAGGAGATGGGCAAGACAGTCATCATGGTCACCCACGACCCCAGCATCGCGAGGATATCTGACAGAATCCTTAGAATGAACGACGGTGTCGTCCAGGCAGACGTGGCTCCCACCACTGAAACCCACGATGGGCACTCCGGTGACTACGCGGACCACCTGAGGCAGAGGGTCAGCGAGATCGAGTCAACTCTCGCGGGTCTGGACAGCCAGTTCAAACAGGGGGTCATCAGCGGCGACGAGTATGTCTCACAGCAAACCGATTTTAAGAACACGGCCGACGTTCTCAGGGACGAGTTAAACCGCCTAGGCGTCGTCCACTAAACCTTTTCTCGCTCCGACCACTGGTCATAACGCGAAAAAAAATATTGCATGGGGGCTATTTTTTACGAAATGATAATGGAATTACCCACTTTTTCTCACTGCCTCTTGGGCAGTCATAACGGGTCTCTGACCGTCAGGCTGAACCTCTCAAACTGGTACCTCCTGACCTTTAGATCATAGTTGACAGACACCGATCTGCTCTCCTTGTAATCGGTCGCAGTCCCCTCCTTGATGGCTACTGCTGCTTCATACATTGCCTTCATCTGCTCCATCTCCACGTTAGGCTCGTTGTGAGCTGACATCAACCAATCGTAGTGGGGAGCTAGATCGACGAGCCTCCTACAACTGTCGATGAACTGGTCATGGTTCCCACATGGCAGGTAGCTTGTGACCCCGCCTGTGTAGTAGATATCCCCCGTGAACAGGTACCGTGCCTCCCGGTCCAGTAGGCATACGTGGTCGTTGCTGTGCCCCGGCGTGTACAATACTTCGAGTTTTCTCCCCCCGAGGTCTATGATATCTCCGTCTTTGAGCCAACGGGTCACCGTGTAGGGGGGTGTGTAGTATTTTTCAGGGTTAAAACCTTCAGGATAATCCTTCCACACGTAGCCTGGTTGGATGATCTCGTACATCTTTTCCTTGCCCAGCCCCTTGGCGGCGCTCTCCCATCCCTGAGGTGAGTCACAGAGAGCTATATCGTTGAAGTGTTTGCATCCGCCGATGTGGTCGTTGTGGGTGTGGGTCAGGACAAGGTAGTAAGGCTTGTCGGTGAGTTCCTCCACAAGCATATCAAGCCTCCCTATTCCAGTTCCCCCGTCTATGACCACTGCCTCCTTCTCACCGATCACGAGGTACATGACCGCCTCGTCGTACTGTCCGTCCTCGTAGATGCAATACAGCCAGTCTTGTATCTTGTAGACCGAGTACCATGGCTGACTGGTCTCAACTTTCTCAAGCTTTGAGTATGCTTCCCTGGGCAGGATGTCCCACCAGTTACCAGACATAGCGGAGAAGTACGCTTTCACGTATAAAATAACTAGGCGAACGCGTCCAGCCTAGTCCTCTCATAGAGCTTGGTCCCAATGCTCTTCTCGTCGGGGACGAATGACCGCAGCAGGTTCCAGGCAGCCCGCCTCACCATCGAGGCGTACTTCTTCTTGTCGTAACTCTTATGCGAGCCGTCCAGCAAGGATGCCGGCATGACCCTGAGCATCGGGTTTGGGCTCTCCGTGTTCAACAAAATGTACTCTGATATGTTTGTGGAGTTGCCCAGCATCGCGGCGACTATGTGTGGTTGCCTTGATTTGTACTCATTGACCTCCCTCCTGAGGCGCTTGGATATGATTAACTCCACGGGGTCAACTTTCCCGAGCCTGATCTTGGTTATCGCCCTCGCCGCCACGTCGTGTGCCTCCTGCATGCCCCTCGTCCTGACCTGCTCCACTGTTTCATGCCTGAACATAGTGTTCAACATCTCGATCTGCATCTTGTAGATGTATTTCGGCGTGTCGTGGCGTCTCAGCTCGATTCCCCGGTAGAAAAGACCGCCATCCATGAGCTTCGCGTAGTACCTGTTGGCGGTTACCACCATGGGGTCAGTTGTCTTTGTCAGGAGAACCAAGTACTTGAAGTGGTGGTCCAGGTTCATGGGCAGGCGCGTCTCCTCGGTGATGTGTTTCCCCAGCTCGATGTAATCCCTCCTTGACGCGTCCCTCTTCTTGACGAAGAGGGAGTCAAACGGTCCGTAGATCACATCGAAGCCGTCCCCCTGGGCGATCCTCAATGCGTGCACCATACAGCGCCTCGCCTCCCTGTTGATCTCCTGGAAGACCCTGACGTTGGCGAACCTGTTTGAGTAGCAGCCGCTGTACCCGTACACGACCACCAGCATGAGCTTCAACGCCGCCTGCCTCTGCTGAGCCCACATCCACTCATCGCTGTCCCTCGGGTACTTTTCCCTGTCATGTTTGAACCTGAGCCGCCTTGTGAGGAACTCGCCCATGAACCCCCCCATGAAGCCCGGTTTTGACGTATCGATCCCCTCCTCGGTTACGGTCTCGTAGCTCACGTTCCTGTGGATTATGATGTTGGGGAACATGCTCTCAAAGTCGAGGGCTGCCACGTTCTCGTGGAGACCAGCCTTGGGGCTGAAAATCATGCCCCCCCTGTCGCTCCTTACCATGTCCCAGGCGCTGGACTTGAACCCGTAGCCGCCGTTCATCCCGGGCACCACCACATCCATCTTAACCGCCTCGGCGCACTGCCTGCTGTCGATGGTCTTTCCAGGCTCCCAGTCCGCCGAGACCCCGATAGGCGCGTAGGTGAACCTCGCCCTCTCCACTAACCCCACCAACCCGATACTGTTGTAGCTACCGGACCCAAGGAGTATCCTGCCCCTGAAACCCTCGCCCCCTCTACCGAACCTGAGATCGATGTCCTTCCTTCTAGCCCTGCTCATCAGGTGCCTGGTGGCCGAACGCGGATCATCCATTACTATGATATCGGGGTCCCACTCCAGTATCGCCTCGTTGAGGTGCTGGAGTATAACGCTCTCACTCCCGTCAAGTACCTCCGTTTCACCGTGTTCATCCGTGACCTGGACCTTTGATACCATGTAGCCGTCCGATATGCCCAATACCATGGTCTTCCAAGGCGGTGGTTCTAATGCTTCCCCGTCATCGATCTTTTCGATAGATGTCAACCGACCTTTTTCCTCAGTGAAATCGCATAGGGCGCTGGGCTGGATGCCCTGATATATGAGGTGCCACTGGATGGGAATCAGGCCGATATTGAATAGCTCCTCGACCTCACGCAGCCTTTCACCGTACCTGACCACCTCGTCCAGGTCATCGCCCATGTCCACCTTCACCTCAACGTACTGGGCCTTTTTCTCCCTGTGGATTGAAGTATAACGCGTAACGGGGCTTGCAGAGACCACGAAGGGGTGCTCCTCAAAGAGGTAAACCAGGTTGTCAATGGTGTACCCGGGTTTGGGCTTGGCCACGATGACCGGGTTATGCCTTTCCTCGACTTTGATGGCCTCACCTTTATTGGTCTTGAACCAGTAGACCACGTTTCTTTCCCTGATATAGGGATCCAGCAGCCAGCCCCTGTGCCTCACACGTGCCCATCCTCAAGCCTGCTGAGCTTCCTGTTCACTGTCTCAAGCTGTCTCGTCATCTTCTCCAGCATGCTCCTGTTCTCCAGCGTCGAGATCATGAGCATCAGGTCAAGCATCTTGAACGACTCCGCGTAGCTCATAGCCCCTAACTCGTCCGACCATGCCTGTATTAGCAGGTCAAAGGCCGTTCTCCTGTTCTCGCTCCTAAGGGGGTCCTGGAACTCCCTCCTGAGCTTGTCCACCAGCTCCTGGTAGCTCATCCTGAATGGCTTTGTTTCCCTTCCCATCTTGAAATCAACAACGTAATGATACTCGACTGAGCCCAACGGCTTCACGGGGTGGTCGACGAGGAACGCCCTGTTGTACTTGGAACCCTTTTTTCTAGCCCTAAGGTAGATTATGATGTTGGCGCAGTGCCTCAGGAACATGCTGCTCTCTGGCATGGGGTTCCTCTTGGTCTTCGCCTCGCTGATACGGCCTGACGCCACTATGGGTATCCGCTTCTCGGCGCAGATATTCCTCAGGCTATTGATGGATGCCTGGACCTCCTCGTAGACCACGTGACGGTTCCTGATCCGTGGGTCGTCCTTGGCCAGCTTGTAAATACCCCTCACGATCACCAAGCTTACGTTGCTCTCCTCCATGAGGAGCCGTATCAATCCCTCCACGAGGAGAACCTGCTGGTCGGCGGAGCTTGCTGTGAATATCTGCACCCGTTTCAGTGCCTCCCACATGTGGAACCCAGAGTCCTCAACCAACTCGGTCAGCTCCTCTAGCCCCAGGTTGGTGCGCTCCTTCCTGTAGTTGCCGAGGAGCATGTACACCACTACTGGCTTTCCCTTCTCGTTGGCTGCAAGGGCCTGTGTGGTCATGTGCTGGAACAGCGTCTCCATGAGGGTCTTCTCGCCATAGAAGAAATAGAACAGCCCACGCTGGATACCCCCTATCAGTTGATCCAGCTCAGGGCTCCCCATGGAGAGCTGGCTCTCGGCCGTGTGCCTGTTCAGCAGCTCCTGCCCCGTAACGTACTCAGTCATTTAGCGGATGCATCAACAATAATTCATGTATTAAGCCAGACGCAGTGCCGGGTACCATGGGGATTGATGAAAGTACAGGCAGTCATCGAAGATAACCCGCTCCTCAACAATTAAGATTAAATCTGCTAGCGAAACTCTGTCGGTATGGAATGTGACACCTTGATCATCGGGGCGGGAATAATGGGCCTCTCAACGGCATATCATATGAAGAAACGGGCCCCGTCCAAGAAAATACTAGTGATAGACAAGTACGCCGGACCCGGACAGGGCAACAGCGCCAAGAGCGAGGGCGGGTTTAGGAACATTTTCACCAGCGAGACAAACTACCTCCTCGCTGACACGAGCATAGATTTCTTCTTCCACATGGAGAACGAGCTGGGCTACAACCTGAAAATGGAGTCCATCGGCTACCTGTGGCTTTTCAGCGAGGAGCAGTACGAGAAGATACGCCCCGCGGTTGAAGGGTTAAAGGATAGAGGCGTCGAGCTGGAGGTATACACCAGGGAGGAGATCGAGGTAAAAGTACCCACATTGATGACTGATTTCGGAGACGACGAAGAGGCAGAGCTACTCGGACTCAAGAACGTGGACTACGGGGTATTCGGCAAGAAATGCGGCAGCCTCGACGCCGATGCCCTTGTACGGGCATACGAGGCCGAGTTCCTGAAGCTGGGAGGCGAGGTAAAGTACAACACGGAAGCCACCGAGCTCATCGTGAAACCGGAGATGGAACTGGGAATACCCGGAGAGCCATTCGTGTGGCAGGAAAAGGTGATCGCAGGCGCCAAGACCTCAGACGGTGAGATACTGGCGGACACAACCGTCGTCGCCTGTGGAGTGTGGGCAAACCAACTCATGGACCCTGTCGGCCTTGACAGTTTCCAGAGGCCAAAAAAGAGGCAGCTTTTCGCTTTCAAGGAGCCCAAGCTGGACCCCGTCATGAGAACCGTGGGCCTGAACCACGAGAACGCGCTGCCCCTCATGGTGCTGCCCACCGCGGGGATATTCCTCAAGGCAGAGCTCACCGAGGGAAGTATCTGGCTGGGCTGCGCCGACACCATTCCACGAAAGTTTGAGCTGGAGGAGGACCCCCAGGCAGAGGATGACTATTACACCAACAACATCTACCATGCACTGGTGATGTACTTCGGCGAGTTCGAGGACGTCCGGCCCATGAACAGCTGGGCGGGTCAGTACTCCATCAACAGCTTCGACGAGACCCCCGTCATTTACGGTGAGAACGGGGTCATCTACGTGGGCTGTGGAAGCGGAAGCGGCATCATGAAGGGAGACGCCATCGGCAGGGTGGCGGATGCGCTGTGGGCAGGAGAAGCTGAGGCCGAGCTCCACGGTGGGATGAAACTTCCAGTCGCCAATATAGGTGTCAAAAACAGGGCTGTTGAGCGCGAAGAGTTCGTGATCTAACCCCAATAATAGGCAATTCCTCCCTTTTTTGGTGGGACCTTAAGCCTTGCTTTTCACTCCCTTGATTACCCCTTCAACGAGGCGGTACACCGATCTCAACCCCCTTCTTTCGATGTCCCTGCTCCAAGGATAAGAAGCCATACCGTATCCCGCGGCCTTGGGATGCCTGAACATAATCTCCAAAGCCTCACCAAGCTCGTCCGCCGTCGGCCCGTTCTCCACGGGGAGCCCTGCGCCGGGGATATCATCGGGGTCAAGTATGTCAAGATCAACGTGGACATAGATGAGGTCAGTCAACGCGGCAAGCCTCTCCATCTCCTCGTATATCTTTGGGCTCCCAGCCTTCAGGTCAGCGACAGTGACCTGGGGTATTCCATGGGTGTCAATGAGGTTCTGCTCCCAAGGGTCAGTGTCCCTGACCCCAACCATGGATACATAGCTGATTGGAAGCGGCGGGTCAAGGCCGCACGCTCGGCGGATATGGTGCAGGCACAGGCCCGTGCTGATGGCCACCGGCATTCCCCCCATCATGCCACTGAGGCTCGTCTCGGGGGTGTTAAAGTCGCCGTGGGCGTCGATCCACACCAGACCAACCCGTAGAGGCTTCCATGACCCGCTTGCCCGCTGGTGCCCCGCCAGCATCCCCATCAATCCGTTGCAGTTTGCCAGTAACCCAATTGGAAGTATTCCTGCCCTAATCTGTTTTGCTACAATATCCGCCAAATTACTGCTGGCGAGTCCGAGCCTCAGCCTCGCCCCGTAAACCTTCTCCTCTTCGAGGCTCAGCTTCGCGTTTACGCTCTCCTCGATAACGCACCCCAAGCCTTCCAGCAGAGGTATCAGTCCGCCCTCTTCCATTGTCTTGGGCCCCTCGTCTGCCTCTGACCTCCCAAGATTACCACTGAATGTCAGTTTGGGCAATCCAACCCTTATCTTCCTCATAGAATCAACGTACCCACTGGGCTATATCTGCATAAAAGATGTGCTGGGAAAAATAGGGTGAAGATTAGTATCTTCTGCTGCGACCGCGGTCTCGACCATAAGGCCTGCGGTTCTCGTACTCGACCTGCTGGGCCGAGACGTTGTTCTCAAGGTCGACCTCATCGAATGGAGCCTCCTCCAGCACGGAGAAGTTTCCGTACCTGCCCAGGTTCAGCCTCATGCTGCCCCTGAACACGTTGACGTAGGCGTTGTCCAGCTTGAGGACCATGTCCTCCTCGATCTGGCTTATGTTGTCATCCCACAGCGTAAGGTAGACGCTGCCCGAATCGTCGGCTATGAGCGCTTCACACACCTGGTGGGTGCTGTTATCGTTCCTGGAGGTGACCTCCCTGACCTCGCCGATGCTTATGACCTTGGCGACCGTGTATACCTTCCTCGAAAAGCTCTTCAAGTCCCCGATCTTCATCTGGGGTTCTTCTTCGTAATCTGACATAGTTATAACCTGTAATTGGTCTAAACTTGTTGAGCCTGTTAAGGCGTAAAAAGATTCCCTTCTCTAAGAGATAATTTAATACGAGTAAAAATCGACGCCAAGGCGTAATATGCTCTCACATTCTTCTATTTTTTATACTATATTGAGCCTTGATAATGGATGTAATAATGCTTGACAGTATTCTGATAATCGGGTCCGCCGGCAGCGTGGGACATGACATGGTGTACCAGATCGCCAGCATGGGACTCCCCATCAAAGTCATAGGCGCAGACGTTGACGAAGATAAAGGTAAATTTGAGGTAGAGGAGGCACTACATACTGCTCATAACTTCGGATTTTACCCAGATCTAACCTTCGAGAAAATAGATCTATTTGATATCAATGGAACCGCCGAGTTCTTGAGAGAACACCGCCCAAGGGTAATATGTAACCTCGCAAGCCTTGGCAGCTGGTGGATCACCAGGCTCCTGCCCCCAGAAGACTATAAGAAAGTCGGACCTGTGGGTCCTTGGCTACCCAACCACCTCACATTGGCTCATAAACTGATGCTCTCGGTAAAAAAATCAGGTATCGATACCGATGTCGTAAACGGAGCCTTCCCCGATGCAACAAACGTAGTGCTTAGCAAACTAGGGTTAGAACCCACATGTGGTGGAGGCAACATGGACCTGGGGCTAGGCCGAGTGAAACGGGTTATCGCTAGAACCATGAACGTTCCGTTCAGAGCGGTCCAGCTCTACGGGGTAGGGCACCACGGTACTTACTACACTGCGAGAATGGACGGGCCATACTACGTTAAGGTAATCGTTGACGGAGAAGATGTATCTGACCAGTGGCCAAACGACAGGATTACTAGGCTATACCAAGAAGCCGGATATGGAATAGTTACCCAGTATAAGAGCGCGCTAGTAGACCAAATGAGGACCGCAAGCAGTTTCCTAAAACATGTACTCGCGATATACAATGACACCCAAGAAGTCCATACCTGCGTGAATGGAGTAGAAGGGCTGCCCGGGGGATACCCTACGCGGCTCAGTAGAAAAGGAGCTGAGATCGTTTTGCCAGGCATTTCACGGGAAGAGGCAATCCGAATCAACGAGGAGGGTGGAAAAATCGACGGCATCGAGAAGATCAAGGATGACGGGACCGTGGTGTTCTGCGAAAAAAACGTTGAGTACATGCGAGAAGTAGTAGGATATGAGTGCACGGAGCTTAAACCAAAAGAGTCCGAGGAACGAGCACGTGAACTGAATACTCTCCTTAGAAAACTATACGACAAGTACAACGTGGAGGCTTAGCCTCCTAAACTTTTCAAGCATACGACACTGCTCTAGGATAATCTCTGTTTCAAAGATTATTTCCTGTATTCGTTTAGATCTAACCACGCTGGGATGCCCCTATCATACAACGGAAGGGTTTAAACTATTCAAGGGTAGGGAAAAGCAACACTGGTGAAGACTCATGTCAAATATCTACGAAATTTCTGGCTCTGGGCTCAGATTGACAATCACAGGGGCAAGAGACGTAAAAGTGAATGACATCCACGGTACCATCGGGATGCTTGACGAGTTGGCGGAAGGAGTAAAGTATCAGCTATTTGATGCCGGGAAGGTAGCTGGACCGAACCACATCTATTACGCGGCCACAAACGCGGACTATGCCATGGGTAACGGCATCAACATCAGCAACAACCTGAACGTGGAGACACTGCTGTACGCTGCCTGCGAGAACCAGATCAACAAGGCCATCGAATTCCTCGGCGTATCCAAGACAACAGAGACCTTAGCGGTAGCCATATTCTCCGAGAAAGACGAGAACAGGCTCGCGGAGGACATCGCGGCGCATCTGGGCACAGTTGATGACTCCGTTCTCGAAATCACACCGGAGAAGTATGAATCAATCAAGGGGCTCTACGAGATCACCGAAACCGCCATCGAAACCGTCGGCTCCGATAGAAACGAGGCTCTAACCAGCCTGATAGCCGAGAAAGGTGCCCTACTCAGCCTTCGTCGATAACGCGTACCTTTCCTTCTGGACATTCAACATGCCCTCGGGCTGCATTACCGATACCCCTGTCATCTTACCCATGACCTCGATGAGTATCACCCAGTCTGGGTTTTTCAGGTCCACGTCCCTCTCGATTACCGATGCTACTGGATCGATGATATCAAGGCTACGGAAATCGGTGTCCCTTTTCTCGAGGGTGATCCTGAACTTCTGGCCCTCTTCGATAACAATCGCCTGGCGTTTGACCTCCTCGACGATGGCATCAATCTCAGTGGGAACCCTCGCCACCACCGGGAAGACCCTGAACAATTTATCGTACCTGTCAACATCGGACTCCATGTGCTCCCTGAGCCTCAAGATAGCCTCGACAGGGTCAAGGCTCGTCTCCGCCATCACTATGCCCTTGATCCTCGACCTGCTCACCTTGGGCTTGGGGTCACCGATGGCCCTCAGGTTCATCCAGAGCTGACTGCTTGCGGCGCTCATGGTGATCTTCTCCGTGGTGGCCAGTATGTTATAATCCATTACGCCACCTATACACCTTGAAGCCTTTTTATATTGCGTGGAATATGAGCCAGTGATAACTTTGAAGGTCGGCTCACGCTGCGGTTACTGCCTCCTCCACAGGGGCTACCAGATGATCAAGCTCAGCACAGATGACGAGGAGACACGTTTCCAGGCAATGGACGCCTTACTGGAGCTTATGGGAAACGATTTTGATTCGAACTGTGTTCCATCGGTGCTGGGGGCAGAGAGGGAGCGACTGATAGCGAGGATCACAGGCTGCATGGACCCCTACAAGGAGCGCAAGGTCAAGGAGAACGAGCTGGCGTTATCACTCCTGCCAGATATGGAGAAGAAGATGGATGAGACACTGCCTGACGAGAAGCTCAGGACAGCCACCAAGATCTCTTGCCTCGGCAACGTCATAGACTACGATGTCCCGGGGAACAACGCCAGCCTTGAGGACGCCCTGATGTTTCTCGACAACCCTCTATACATTGATGACACCGACAAGTTGAAATCAATGATCGAAGACGACACCGACCTACTCTTCCTCACAGACAACGCGGGGGAGGTCGCCCTGGACACCATTCTGGTCAAGGAGCTTGGGAGACTGGGTGCACGGGTAACCGTTGCCGTCAAGAACGGGCCGCCGGCGCTCAACGACGCCCTCATGGTGGACGCACTGATGGTTGGCATGGACAAGGCAGCGGACGAGCTCATCACCACAGGCGCCGACGCCATAGGCATCAGGCTCGACGAGTCACCACAGTGGTTCATAGACAGGTACAACAACTCCGACCTCATAGTGGCCAAGGGCATGGCCAACTGGGAGACAATGACCGAAAACCCCGCGCCATGCCCCACCATGTACGTGTTCAGGACTAAATGCGAGCCCGTGGCGAGAGCCGTTGGGGCCCCCGAGAACCAGAGTATCGCATACCTAGTTGAGAAAGGCTGGAAGCTCTAACGCTTTAACGCTTCCATTATCTGGGACCCAGTTATTGGTCCGCTTCTCAGTATCCACATCTCCTTGCTGCTCAGGTCAAGGATCGTGGAGGGCGTCCCTACAGGTGATGGGCCGCCATCAACGACAACGTCCACCTTAAAACCAGTCTGACTGTTTGCCTCCTTGGCCGTAATGGCTGGGGGCTCACCAGAGATGTTGGCGCTGGTGCTTACCATGACCCCGCCAGCCAGCTGCGCTAGCTTTCTTGGGACCTCGGCTCCAGGAACCCTCAGGCCAAGTGTCTTCTTTCCATGGGTCACCCACATGGGGTAGACGACCTTAGATGGCAGTATGAACATCAACGGGCCCGGCCAGAACGCCTCCGCAAGCTTCTCGGCTGTGGCGTTAAACTGGACGACCTTTCTCGCCATCTCTATGTCGCTGCACACCAGCGGCAGCGGGTTCTCAGCCCTACCCTTGATCTCGCATACCCTCATGGTTGCGTCGGGGTCGCTGGGTATGCAGCCTATCCCGTACACCGTCTCGGTTGGGTAGATGACCACGCCCCCATTCCTCATGGTTGCTGCGGCGATCCTGAGCCCTTCCTCGTCGGCCTTAACGATCTTCATTAACAGTTCAACTTGAGTTATCGCTTATAGGACTACTCATGCGGGGAACCATATGCCAAGCATGTATATGGTAAACATGCCCAGGATCAACACCAGCAGCTGGATCAACGCCCTGCCCCTGTCGTTCTTCTCGTGCATCTCAGGGATCAGCTCGCTGGCCGAGAGGAATATGAAGGCCCCCGCGCTGAAGGCAACCATGTATCCCTCAAGGTTATCTACGGCTCCTATGAAGAATGACCCGAACACTCCCCCCACAACCACCGAGACCGCCGCGAGGAAGTTTAGTATCAACGCCCTTCTCCTCTCCATCCCGGCGTACACAAGTATACCATAGTCCCCCATCTCCTGGGGTAGCTCATGGAACATCACCGCGATGGCGGCGGATACCCCGACGGTCACGCTGTTGGTGAAGCTTGCTGCGATGATAATGCCGTCAATGAAGTTGTGAACAAAGTCCCCCAGGAGGTTCAGATAGGCGAAATCTTTGGTGATACCCTCATTCTCGAGCTCGTGTCCGTGTCCATGACCGTGGTACCAATACAGGGTCCGCTCCAGTAGCAAGAAGAACACGAACCCGAAGGCGATGATGGGGTAAACCAGGGCTTCATCAACCAACTCCACTGCCTCTGGGAGGAGGTCGAACAACGCTGCGCCCAGTATTGTACCCGCCGAGTACGCCACCAGAATGGTGAGCACCTTGTGTAGGGTCTTCTCGTTTAGGCTGATGGTGAAGATGCCGATAAACGATGAGAGGCTGACCAGTATAGTCGCGACCAGTGTGTATAACGTGCTCTGTAGCATGACATGATATCTGTGAGGGGCATTGAAAAACCTGCGGCTGAACCTAAGTCAGCAGCCTGAACCCATATGCCTCGACGGACTGGAAAACAAGCCTACCCCCCAACCGCGCGCGCGAGCAGAAGAAAAGCTGTTACCACCAAGATGGCGATGACGTGTGCTCGTCTCAATCCATATCAAATATTTCCGCGACCTGATAATACCTGATAGTAACCGAAGAGCCTCTATCCAGGGGACTTTGATAAAAAAAAATGGGTATAGATACCCTTTAAACAGACCCGCACATACCGTGAATGGATTCAGCATCCAGCGACACGATCATTATGAAATTCACAGAACTGCCAATACGAGACGAGATCTTGGAAGCCCTTGAAGACCTAGGGTTCGACGACATGTTCCCAATACAGGAGAACGCTATCCCCTTCATGCTTGAAGGGAAAAACGTGGTAGGACAGGCCAAGACTGGTACGGGAAAGACCGCCGCCTTCGGAGTCCCCATGCTGGAGATGCTTGACCCCCACTCAGGGCATGTCGAGGGATTCGTCATCGCTCCCGTCAGGGAGCTGGCACAGCAGATTACAGACGATATTAACTCATACGCAAAGTACATGGACGCCTACGCCATATCAATCTACGGCGGCGTAGCCATCGGCCCCCAGGTCGATCAGCTCAGGAAGGGCCCAACCATCGTTGTGGGCACCCCCGGTAGGCTCATCGACCACATCAGAAGGGGCAACCTGAATCTCAGGAACGTCAAAATGGCCGCCCTTGACGAGGCCGACAGGATGTTCGACATGGGCTTTTTCGAGGACATAGAGTTCCTACTGAACCAGCTGCCCAAGAAGAGACAGGTCACCCTTCGACGAGCGCACAATGAATCTCAGCGCACGTTTCATCCCGGACTACGTTGAGGTGAACATGAGCAGGGACGAGATCGGGAACATCGATATCACCCAGTACTATATGCTCATGTCCCACCACGAGAAAATGGAGAACCTCACCACGGTTCTCGACTATTTCAAGGTGGACAGGGCCATAGTGTTCTGCAGAACAAAGTACACGGTGGACAGGCTCCAGTCGTACCTCAAACGGGAGAGAATCCCCGCCGAGGCTATCTCGGGCAACTACTCCCAGGCAAGGCGAACATCAGTTCTCGACGGGTTCAGGGAGAGCAAGTTCGAGCTCCTCATAGCCACCGAGGTTGCCGCAAGGGGGCTTGACATCGATGACGTACCATACATCATCAACTATGATATCCCCGATGACCCCCATATGTACTTCCACAGGATAGGGAGAACAGCCAGGGCAGGCAAACGGGGAACCGCTATCACCTTCGTGCTTCCGGACCAGGAGCTGGAGCTTGAACGGGTCATGGCCATCACAAAGAGCCCCATCACCAAGTGGAGCCCGCCCCCAGCCTTCCTCTTCTAAACTTAAATCCCAGCCCCGTCTCATACCCTGTATGAGCGCGTATTTTGGTTCACAGCCAACAGCTGAGGAGATAACCCAGATGACCGAAGGCTTCCAGTCATGGTTCGAGATAGACCTGGACGCCATCGGCCACAACATCGACCAAGCGAGGGCAAGGACAGGCGGAGAGATCGTTCCCTGCGTCAAATCCAACGCCTATGGCCACGGCGTTGTCCCAGTGGTCGCCTACATGATGGGCAAGGGAGTGAAACGGGTGCTGGTGGCCAAGCTCCACGAGGCATTGCAGCTCAGGGAGGCGGGGTTGGACGTGGGCATCATCAATATCGACCCGCTCTTCAGCGACGCCCAGTTCATGACCGTGGTGGAGCAGGATATCACCCAGACCATCTACCAACAAGAACCAGCAACGAGGCTTAACGAGGCAGCCGGGAAGCTGGGAAAAACCGTTGGAATCTGGATCAAGATAGACACCGGGCTCGGCCGGGTCGGCGTCCGCTGGAACAAGGCGGACGATTTCATCGAGGAAATATCTCAACTCAAGAATCTTCGCATCGAGGGCATCTTCAGCACCATGAGCGAGGACGAGGAGCTTGACAGAAAACAGGTGCAGCGGATGCTTGACATCGAATCAGCCGCCAAAGCCAAGGGCATCGATGTGGGCACAAAGAGCATCGCCAGCAGCAACTCATTGTTCCACAAGGACTACACTTACCTAGACGCCACGCGTCCCGGCTTGATGCTCATGGGATTCTACCCGGAGAACGACGACAAGGGGCACGGCATCGAGCTGAGGCAATCCCTGTGCTGGAAGGCCAGGGTAGAGCACGTGAAATGGATCGAGGAGGGCGAGTCCCTCACATATAGCAGGCGGTTCGTGGCTGACAGGAGGATGAAGGTGGGCACGGTGCACGTCGGCTACTATGACGGGTTCCCACGTGGGCTCACCAAGAAGGGCAAGGTAAGGGTCGGTGAAGAGATAAAGCCCGTGCTGGGCACGGTTTCGGTGAACCACTTCCTTGTGGACCTCAGTGGCACGGACGTCGAGGTGGGTGACATCGTGGAGCCCATCAGCAGGACGGGCGAGAACGACGCGTTGAGCGTCGCGAACCTAGCGGGTATCATGACGTACAGCCTGGGGAACGCGTTGAACATGCTGACTCCCCGGGTTTACACCATGAAAGGCGTCTCTGTTGCCGTTACTAAGCCCAAACTGGTGATGGAATAATTTATTCCCCACATGACACCAGACTTTAAATCATAGTTCATTATTTTATGGAGAAGAGCTGGGGTAGCATAGCTTGGCTAATGCGCTGGACTCATGATCCAGAGGTTAAAGGCACCAGTGCCGTAGCCGGATAAAGAGCGTGGGTTCAAATCCCATCCCCAGCACCTTTTACTAAAAGTAACAATAATAATGTATGTTGGTATTCAAAAGCGCGTGCATCACAAACTTGATTTCCAACAATAAATTTGCGAATGTT
>RCNB010000579.1_pt1 | contig 23936 bp, 23 predicted proteins | sample 2041321 | NCBI WGS metagenome assembly RCNB01 (sample SAMN09708232, study PRJNA481090) | Marine sediment metagenome, whole genome shotgun sequencing project. | reverse complement strand
AGCGCGACCTTGCGGTTCATCTTCTCGTCGTGGGCCAGGTAGACGCTGCCCATCCCACCGGAGCCTAGTGTCTCAAGTCCGAAGTCATGTTAACGGCCACGTCCGACGGCTTTGCGGATGATGTCGGCCGGCTTCTTGGTCCAGACAAAGGGCGTGGGGTCGTCGTTCCAATGGTCGATGTAGTGCTGGATGATGCGGCATTTGATACAGCTGGAGTGCTGCCTCTGGGAAGTGTGCTGGAAGTGCTCTTTACCAGACAAGTATCAATCAATAGTTTTGTGCAAACGACACTTCATTCGACAACGCGCGGCAAGATCAAGCAATGGCCGGCGAAGTCGGGCCAGGTCGCATTGTTGTGACGGAACCCGACGGAGCAGACATTGAGTCCGATGTCGACTGGGTTGGCACGTCGTTGTTCGCAGCGCTCAAAGAAATAGAAAGCCTCGGCGATGCCACCGGTAATACAAGCGAGTGTATCGCTGTCACCTCCCAGCGAGATGGCATTCCGGACTGCATCCTCATACGACCTGGAATCAAGGAAGGCAATTATCGCTTCCGGCACGCTCCCTTGACAGGAGACGTCAAACGAGTATGTTGGTCGAATATCATCCACGGTTCGTTTTAAATCGTATCCGAACCTCTGGCTGATTTCCATTCGAATCTCCTCCTTCTCGCAGCCTGTCCGAGCAAGAAATATCGAAAGAGCTGTCGCCTGGGCTCCTTTGATCCCTTCGAGATGATTGTGCGAAATCTCAGCGGTCTTCTTGGCTTCCTTAAGCACTTTATTTTCTGTATCAAACGCAAAACCGACTGAGCTGACACGCATGGCAGAGCCATTGCCCCAACTATTGTAAGGCTGCGGATTGTCCGAATGAAGCCAATCGATGAAAGCTCTTCCGTATCCTACTCCGGGATAACGCCTGCCGATCTCTCTGACCGATAGCTGATATGGACGGCCCGTGAGGATGGCATCGGCCACTGCAACGGTCAGCACTGTGTCGTCCGTGAAAACAGACCGAGGATGGAAAAGAGGAAAGTCCTTAGTCTTGATCTGAGAATGCTCATAAACCGACCCAATAATATCCCCAGCAATTGCCCCAATCATATGTCTACCTTTTTTTCTTTATCACTGTTCAAACTTCTAACAAGTTGACAATAAATATCCTTATTAAATAGCTCTATTTCTTTATAGAACTTCAGTTGGGATTTTCTTGCCGGTATATACCCTGTGTCCATGATTTTACACTGTCCCGGACCTATATCCCAAGCCCGATGACACTCCATATCGGCAACCACTTACAAGCCTTGTTGAACAATTCTTCAACTAAAGCTATCGCTTCAATCTCAGCCGTCACATATTTGGGGAGCTTCGCCACTTCCACTTTCGCCCTCGCCAGAGAATCTTTGACTGATGTAGACGCCAACGAAATCTATTCTCGGACAGCTCCTGGGGCCGGCTTTAACCGTGTTACGAATCTCGTAGCCAGCAAGAATATAACTTGGCCCTATTGGCAATGTGCCGGCAGTTTACGGCCCCCCGGGCGGTTTCCTGTCGTTTGGCCTGAATCCCCTCCAGACTAAGATGAGCTAAACCAGGACCTGTCTTGGAAGACAACTTTTTTAGGCGCTTGAAGTAACGTTTGTCGATTTGAAAAAGACGGGTCTTTTCAAGGGCTACTACAGTGCCGTTGCCGCCCTGACAGTATGTTGCCTTTGGTTCAGTAAAGACCTCCCCCTCGGCAAGCTCCGTGGTAGTCTGCTTGCCATCCCCTTTGCCGCACTCTACCATTACCTTTCCCCTCAAGATCAGATACATTGCATCTTCAGGCTTGTCTTCTTGGAAGATTACCTCTTTATCCTTAAAGTTCTTCTCAAAGCCGGTGACAACAACAGACCCTGCCTGAGAACGCAAGATACCGGCAAAAAGGGCTACTCTTCGGTACAAATCCCGCCCGGAGACTTGTGAAACAAAGTCCCACAGAGTAACCAAATCAATCCTGTAGAGTATCGTTGGCAAGATCACAAGATCACCAACAAGTGCCGAGGTCACAGTTGTCAGCATCAAAAACCCAAAGATGATAGTGGGGACAAAGCTGGAGCAAAAGAGCACAGAGAATCCGAGTCCGATGGCCAAAGAGGTAAAGACAATAGGTTTTCCAACCCCGATTGTTACGCGGGACAAGGCTTCCTCGCGGCCAATGTTTTTCTTGAATTCGTGGTTAAAACGGACGGCATAGTGAATTGTGTCGTCTACCGAGAGTCCTATGGCAATGCTTGCAATTAGGCTTGTGGCAACACACAAGTCGATTCCAAACCATCCCATTATGCCAAAGTTTACCAATATTGGAAAAAAATTGGGCAACATTGCATAAAAGCCAACTCTCGGCGAGACAAATAGAATGGAAAGGAGCACAAAGACAAAAACCAGGGCCAACCCGAGGCTTTCGATCTGTCCAACAGTGACAGCCTTGGAGGAATGGGAAATGGCCATGGTAAGGCCTGTCACATCATAATGCACTTCTTTAGGCAGGTGATCTTGCAGGTAGTTCAATATAATTTGTTCAAGCTTGATAAAATCGGCCGTAGAAGTTAGATGGGTCCGGCAGGTGATATTGATCCTAGAAAAATCTTTGGAAACAAAATAGTTGATTGCCGTATCACCATCGAGCATCCTGCAATTTTTGACTGCCTCTTGGATGATAAAGGGATCCGCCGGCAAGACATAATATTTTGCCTTGTCTCTAAAGCTTCGGGTCAAAAGCTCCTCAAACTTGACCAAGTCTACCACCGAAGTGGCTATGTCAATACCGTCAATTCCCACCACAAAATCTTGAAAGGCCTCAATCTGCCGCAGTACTTTGGGAGATTTGAAATATCCCGGTTTTTCACTTCGCAGGATCACATTAACAGGATAGATACCAGAAAGGTTCTTGTACACATCCTTAAAGGCAATCCTGAGTGGGGCTTTTTCCTTGAAATAGTTTATTGGTGTGGTCTCCACTTGAATACGAAAGATACCAGCCGCAGCTACCAAGGCAATAAGGGAGGAGGAGACTATCACAGCCTTTGGATGGTCTATGGTGATACGTAGTACCTTGACCAGGAAGGATTCTATCCACAATGGCTTTCCAGAACTGGAAATTTTCGTCAAGTCAGGTCTTTTCAGAAGGGAAAGAACTGCAGGAATAAAGGTAAGATGAATGACAAACATAAAGAAAAGGCCTAGACAAGAAAAGATGGCAAACTCCTTCGTTACTTGGATTTCATTAAGGATAAGTGAGGCAAAACCGACAATAGTTGTGGCTGAAGCCAACACGGTAGGAAGGCAGATCCTTGTAAGACCCGCCACAATCGCCTCATTGTGTTCTGATCTTCTCCTGGTTTCGTCATTATAGGCAGCCATGATATGAAGGGCATAGGCAGTCCCCACAGCAATAAGCAATACCGGTATGATCATTGTGACCATGGAAAGTGAGGCGCCGATAAGCCCCATGAAACCAAATGTCCAGATCAGTGACACGCTTACAGACGTAAGTGGCGTCAAGGCCCCTCGCAAGTTTCTAAAACATAACAACAGAACAATGAACATGATTAGGCCGGCAAAGATGGGCAGGGTCTTGAGGTTCTTTTCTATATATTTTGTGAGAGTATGGCCTATTACGGGGGTGCCGATTTGGTAAAGCTGAAAGGGTTTGTTTGAATCTCGGTGCTTTTCAAGGATGTTTTCAACGGCCTCAGCAGTAGAGTTTATCTGACAATCCTCTTCCAAGACGACGACAATGGCTGTTGTCTTTCCGTCAGTGGAGACAATGTGGTTCGCGAATATCTCGGCCATAAATACATTTCGCTTCAAATCCTTAAGTGTCCATTCATTCAAGAAATCGAGGTCATATTTCAATGTGGTCAGACTTACCACGCGCCTTATGCCTTGAAGCGGTTTCAGGTCGTCAGTAAGTCTGCCTATCTTCTTGAAAGCAGCAGCTGAGAATACATCTTCCGCCTTGAAAACAACGAGGATATCACCTGAAGCCCAACCGAATTCCGACTTGTATCTGTCGTATTGTTTTTTTTCGGGAAGGTCTTCAACCAACATCTGCTTTATAGATGTATCAATGTGAAGCTTTCCTAGATGAAAGGCAAAAAAGAGTGTTATTGACGCCAAGATGGCCAGAACGATCAGGGCTTTTCTGGTAATTAGACGAAAGAAATAGTGCATATGGCAAAATCCACCCCGGGGAGGCTGTCCGAGAATACCTTTCTGCTACGATCGGCGTAGCTTCTCCATAACCATGGTCTATATTAATCGTATAACCTGTACTTTTTGAGAACTTACGATTCTGCGGCTTCTCGCAATCTGGGGAAAACCTATATATATGCTGCAAAAAACATGCGCATTAAAGATGTTCAGGCGCTTTGCTTGTGACTTCAGATGGTTAACCGTTTTTGTGGCAAAATGTGCAAAGTCGTGACTGCGGGAAAAACGAAATATGTGAGAAGCAAAATGCCATAGTTTGGTATACTTTTTCCATTTGTGGTTTATTTGCATTGTCATTTGTTATGGAGCAGGGTTTCCAGCATTAAGGCCATATCTTCCGGCAACGGGCATTCAAAGGCCATGACTTTACCCGTGCATGGGTGCATAAAGCCCAGCTTCCATGCATGGAGCATTTGTCGCTTTGCAGATTTAAGAACTTGCTGAAGTTCCTTTGAGGGTGTGTCTTTCCATCTCTTTTTCCCACCATACCGGCCATCCCCGACCACGGGATGGCCTATGCCTGCACAATGAACTCGAATCTGGTGGGTCCGTCCGGTCTTAAGACTTAGATCAAGCAGTGTCGTAGTGCTGAAAATTTCCTTGATTTCCCATTGAGTTTCTGCGTTTCGGCCCCGGACAGTCTTTGTAGACATCTTCTTGCGGTCTACGGGGTGGCGACCTATTGGCGAGTTCATGATTCCCGTTGGCGCTTTCACCTTTCCATAGACAAGAGCAAGGTAATTCTTCTGTATCTGCCGCTTCTTAAATTGACTGCATAATCTATCGTAAGTAATGTTGTTTTTCGCAACAACCAAAGCTCCGGAAGTGTCCTTGTCAAGACGGTGGACGATACCGGGGCGACGTTCATCGCCCACGCCTTCGAGGTCTTGGTAGTGATGGAGCAGGGCATTGGCCAGGGTGCCACATTTATGTCCCGCTGCCGGGTGGACAACAAGGCCGGGGGGTTTGTTTATAACTATGATGTCACTATCTTCAAAAAGAATGGAAAGGGGGATTGGTTCGGGTTCTAGACCGACGACCGATTGTGAAGCAGGGATTTGGGCTTTAACCATGTCGTTAAACTTGACAAGGTATCCGGCTTTTTTCGTAGCGCCGTTGACTGTAATATGGGCTTGGCGGATTAACTGGCTTGCAAAAGAACGAGATAGATAAGGATACCGTGTTGCTATAATCGTATCGAGGCGGTAACCGGTTTCTGCTTCGGTTGTCGAAAAACTAATAACGGACACACCTTGTCACTCAATCGAATCTTCTATGTTAAATATGGTATTAATGTCCGACATAATAACCTCTTCGTCAGTCTTCTTGGCAATTGCAAGTTCCTTAAGAAGAAGGCTTTGGGCGGTGTCCAGTAGCTTGCGTTCTCCAAAAGATAGGTCTTTTTCCTCTTTGAGCAGAAACAAATCTCGGAGTACCTCGGCTACTTCATAGACAGAACCGGTCTTGATTTTTTCCATATATTCCCGGTATCGTCTATTCCAGGTTTGATTATCTGGAGGGATGTCACGCATTTTCATGATCTCATAGACTTTTGATACTTCTTCTACATCTATTATGTCCCGTAATCCCACCGAAGTCACCTTGTCTACTGGAATCATGATAATCATATCATTTTCAAGGATCTTCATGATGTAGAAATCCTGGCGTTTTCCTGATATTTCCCTTGATTCCACAGATTCTATTCGTCCTACACCATGTGCCGGATATACTGCTAAATCGCCAACTTTAAACATGCCAAAGCTCCTGTCTTCTACAAAAAGTTTGAATCCGAGATTTCCGAATGCAGATACGGATAAACCTTCGCCGAATTGTATCTCTGTATACCACTTAATTGGGGTTCAATCAACACAAAAAGGAGGAATAGGAATTAGGGCGGAATTCCGCCAAAACCTACCCGGCTTTGCTCTATTGAGCTTCGCCGTGGTTCGCCCCGCGATCTTGCCGGGCCTTAGCCATCATTGGCGAAGACCGGTCATCCCTGTAGCAAGCATGGTGTTCTGGCGAAGGCGAAAAAAAAGGATCGGCATGTTATCCACGCCAATCCTTTTTAAATGGTCTATGGTTCTTAATGATAATATCTTAGATCAAGAAGGGCACCATCAGAAGGGCTACCACATTCAAGATCTTGATCATCGGATTGATGGCAGGTCCCGCTGTATCCTTGTAAGGATCACCGACCGTATCACCCGTAACGGCAGCCTTATGGGCATCACTTCCCTTACCACCGTAATGACCATCTTCAATGTATTTCTTGGCATTATCCCATGCCGCGCCACCTGTGGTCATGGAGATGGCCACAAAAACACCTGTGATGATGCTACCAATCAGCAGTGCGCCCAGCGCAATCTTGCCGAGGATAAACCCGACAAGAATCGGTGTAATTACTGGGATAAGGGCCGGCACAATCATCTCTCTAAGGGCAAAACGGGTCACAATATCCACGCAGGCAGCATAGTCCGGTTTTGCCGTACCTTCCATGATCCCCGGGATTTCCCGGAATTGTCGCCTAACCTCGACGACAACCTGGCCTCCGGCTTTTCCAACCGCCTTCATGGCGATAGAGGCAAAGAGGTAGGGTAAGAGACCACCGATAAAAAGGCCGATGATTACGTCCACGTTGCCAAGATCAAAGTTCAATACCGTGCCCTCCGGGGAAAGCTCCTTGAGATCCTGGATATAAGCGGCAAAGAGCACCAGGGCTGCCAAGGCTGCCGAACCGATGGCATATCCCTTGGTGACCGCCTTGGTGGTGTTCCCAACGGCATCCAGGGGATCGGTGACCGCACGGACACTTTCATCCATGCCCGCCATTTCAGCAATACCGCCTGCGTTATCCGTGATCGGGCCGTAGGCGTCAATAGCAATGACCATACCGGTCATCGACAGCATGCTCATGGCAGCCAAGGCGATCCCAAAAAGGCCTGCCAAATGAAAAGAGCCATAAATGACGGCACAGATCAGAAGGACCGGGATGGCTGTGGACTGCATACTAACTGCCAGGCCGGCGATGATGTTCGTGCCGTGTCCCGTGGTGGAGGCCGTGGCAATGGCCTTTACGGGACCTCGAACACCGGTATAGTATTCGGTCACAATGACTATGCCCACGGTCAGTACCAGACCGAGCAGTGTGCAAAAATAAAGGTTCATAACGGGAAATTCCAATCCCCCCATCATACTCTTGGTTAAAGGGTAAAATGCGATACCGGACATAATGGCAGCGCCGAACATCCCCTTGTAAAGGGCGCCCATGATATAGTCGCTACCACTACCCAGCCTTACAAAGTAGCTTGCAATGATGGATGCTATAATGGAAACAGCGCCCAGCGCGAGTGGAAAGGTTACCAGGTTATGATAAACTTCCGGCCCAACCTTGGCCTCCGGGAAAAGCAGATGGGCCAGCAGCATGGTAGCCACGGCTGTGACCGCATAGGTCTCAAAGAGGTCCGCGGCCATGCCAGCGCAGTCGCCCACATTGTCACCCACGTTGTCGGCAATAGTTGCTGGGTTTCTGGGATCATCTTCCGGGATACCGGCTTCCACCTTACCCACCAGGTCCGCGCCCACGTCCGCGCCCTTGGTGAAGATACCGCCGCCGAGACGGGCAAAGATAGAAATCAGGCTGCCGCCAAAACCGAGTGCTATAAGGGCCTTGATGTCATGGGTCAGCGTATAAAAGCCGGCCACACACATCAGGGCAAGGCCGGCCACGATCATCCCTGTGACCGTTCCGCCCGTAAATGCAAGGCGAAGCCCGGCTGCAAGCCCCTTCTTGGAGGCCTCTGCGGTGCGCACGTTTGCAATGACCGATACGCGCATCCCAATATAGCCTGCGACGTAAGAGGCTGTGGCCCCGATAATGAAGCCAATGGCAGTCGTAATGCCCATGGTCGCCCCGATGATGACTACAATCACGGCAGCCGCAATAAAAACAGTCTTTAACTGGCGGTTCAGGTAGGCAATAGCGCCTTCCTTGATCGCGCCAGCGATCTCGTTCATTTTCTCATCCCCTGCCGGGGCGTTTTTTACGGTGGTTGCCAAAAGCAGCGCGAAAATGACACCTGCCGCACCAACCAGTGTACTGTAAAGCTCTGCATTACTTAAAAGTCCACTCATAGTTTCCTCCCAACATTACTTTCTGGAATTTTCTTGCCATGAAACCGATCCATTGCCTCTGAAACCCCTTTGGAAAGGACTATTTTCACCGCATCCCGTCCTGCCATGATAATGTCTTGAATTAATCTTTCCTGCTTAGCATCAAACTTGCTCAAAACGTAATTGGTTATTCCTTGTTCGTCTTGAGGACGGCCGATACCGATTCGGATACGGATAAATGCGTCAGTCCCAAAAGCGGCGATCAGAGACTTCACACCGTTATGTCCTCCATCCCCTCCTTTCTCTTTAATTTTGAGTGTGCCAAATACAAGATCCAGGTCATCGTGAATGACTGTGATATCTTGTGTATCCAATCTAAAAAAGTGGGCCAAGTTTCTGACCGCCGGCCCAACGCGGTTCATAAAGGTCATTGGCTTGGCCAGGATAACCGGCAAGTTTTCCACCTTTCCGCGTCCGAAGGCGGTGTCAAACTTCTGTTTATCCAATGCCAGCCGCCAGTCTTGCGCTAGATGATCGACTACCATGAATCCAATATTGTGGCGCGTAAACTGGTATTTTTTCCCTGGGTTGCCCAACCCAACAATCAAGCGAGTGCGGTCCTCCAACATCTACATTCTACGTTTCAGCAGGTTTGTCTTTGGCCTTTTTAGCCTCTTCACCTTCAGCCTCTCCACCTTCAGCCTCTTCGCCTTCGATCTCTTCACCTTCTTCCAGAACCTCCTCTTCAGGCTCTTCTTCCACAGTAGGCGCAACAATGGTAACCACGGTGAAGTTTGTGTCGTATAAAAGCGTTACTTTTTCACCTACCTCGATCTCATCCATGTGCAAAGAGTCTCCGATGTCAAGCTTTGAGATATCTACTTCAATACTGGCCGGCACTTCAGTTGGCAGACAAGAAATCTCCAACTCATGACGCACCATCTGCATAATTCCGCCACGCTCAACCCCTTCTGCTGTCCCTACGACTTTCACAGGAACCTTTACTACGATCACTTGATCCAAGGATATCTCATAGAAATCTACGTGAAGATACTGACTGGTGGCAGGAGAGATCTGAAGCTCCTTAATCATGGCGGTTTTCTTCTTTGTGCCACCGTTTTCTATTATCAAACTTAATACCATGTGTTCACTGCCACTTTCCTTGTAGATATCGCGAAGATCTCGGGATGATATGGTCAAAGGGATGGATTCAGTCTTGGGGCCATATAACACTGCAGGGATTAGCCCCTGTCGTCTGAGTGTTCGTGCATGGCCTTTGCCGGTTTCTTTTCTTTGAGTTGCCTTAAGGTCGAATATATCCAATGATAACCTCCTTAAACAAAAAGTGAACTTACAGAACTGCCTGTATGAGAACGTTGAATAGCCTCTGCCAAGAGCTTTGATATCGACAATACTCTGATCTTACCGCATTTGTCGGCATTTCCCATCAACGGATTTGTATTTGTCACAACAAGCGTCTTTATTTCCGAGTCGGTAATGCGATCAATAGCGGGGCCTGAGAGGATCGCATGCGCACAGCAGGCGTGAATTTCTGATGCCCCATGTTCCTTTAAGGCCATGGCACCTTCAGTAAGTGTTCCTGCGGTGTCAACCATGTCGTCCACGATGATAGCTGTTTTCCCCTCCACATTGCCGACCACGTTCATGGCTTGAGCCTGATTTGGGGCCAAGCGTCGTTTGTCGATAATGGCCAATTGGGTGTTAAGGCGTTTGCCAAAGGCCCTGGCCCGCTCCACACCTCCTGCGTCCGGAGATACAATAACTGTATTATTGTCAAATTCCGCCTTGATGTAGTCCAAGATAGCCGGCGCCGCAAAGAGGTTATCCACGGGAATAGTAAAAAAACCCTGGATCTGGCCCGCGTGAAGATCCATAGTAATGACCCGGGCGGCGCCCGCCGTTGTAATCAAATCTGCTACCAGTTTTGCACTGATTGGCACACGAGGAGCAACCTTCTTGTCTTGTCGCGCATAGCCATAGTAGGGGATAACAGCCGTTATCCGTTTTGCTGATGCACGCTTAAAGGCATCTATCATCAGCAAGAGTTCTACCAGATGGTCATTTACCGGGGCACAGGTGGACTGTATGACAAAAACGTCCTTGTCTCGTACATTTTCCTTAATTTCTATCTGGATTTCACCGTCGCTGAATCTTCCGACTTTGGCTTTGCCCAGATTGATTCCTATGTCGTCACACACGCTTTCGGCTAGCGCAAGGTTAGAATTGCCGGCGAAAACAACAAGACTATTCATAGATTAATTAACACCTTTGACAAAAAATTCTCATACAACACGTGGCTGGGGTGGGAGGATTCGAACCTCCGCATGCAGGAACCAAAATCCTGTGTCTTACCGCTTGACTACACCCCAACACCTGTCAAGGAAGCAATAAATCCGCTAGATACACATCCCAGCGTTGTTGATCTTTCATTGTCTTAAAGGCCAAAAAAGCTTGACTGTGACTTTGAAAAAGCCCGAAAACAGTCGGACCGCTCCCAGACATGAGAGCCCCATCGGCACCCTGATCAAGGAGGGCCTTTTTGATAGAGCATATCTCTGGAAACTTCTTGGTCGTTACATACTCTAAATCATTACATAAAAGACCTTTGAACCTGGAAAAGTCCTCCGAAAACTTCGAAACATTATAGGATTCTTGGCAATTTGTCAATCCCAAATTTAGGTGTTCGTAGACCCATGCGGTAGATATGGAAACTCTCGGATGTACCAAGACCGTGCAGAAAGGGAACATACCCTTAAAGGCCTCAAGGATTTGTCCAATCCCTGTTACAAATGCTGTGTGCTTGAGGATGAAAAAGGGAACATCCGCACCTATCTTAAGCCCCAAATTCATGAGTTCCTTATCGGCAAAGGGGAAACCATGGTGTTGATTGAGGGCCATTAATACCGTGGCGGCATTGCTGCTTCCACCACCCAGGCCGGCTGCTACAGGTATCTTCTTTTCAATAGATATATTCACCCCGCCCTTTATTGAAAGAGTCTCAAAAAACAGGGCGGCAGCCTTGTGGGCCAAGTTTTCCTTCCCGCCTGGGACATCTGGGTGATTACAACAGGCAGTGATTGATGTTCGGTTGAAGGACAGTATTACGTTGTCACACAAATTTACCCGACACATAAGGGTTTGGAGATCATGGTAGCCATCCGTTCGTCGCCCAACTACTTTAAGGAAAAGATTAATCTTGGCAGGTGATGATACGGTAAGGGAGTCCACCACAACCTATTTTCTGACCCTTAAGGCAACTAAGCCGGCCCTTCTCTTCATAAGGAGTGAGACGATTTCGCCTTTCCTAACCTCTTCTACATATTTGCGATAATCCTGAACTGACTTGACCAGCTTGTGGTTTACTTCTAGGATCAGATCCCCTTCCTGAACTCCGGCTTTTGATGCCGGAGTGTCTCTGTTCACAGCAATAACCACAACACCTTGTGTTTCCGGGACATTCAGACGCCTGGCCAGATCCGGGGTCAAGGAGGATACAGCCATCCCCAGGTCGGTCACTTCGCCGGAGTCATGCATGGCCATGGCCTCTTTGTCGTCCGTGCGTTTTACTATCTTGATGCGAAACGTCCGTTCCCTGCCATTTCTAAGCACCTTGATTGGGACCTTTTCGCCCACATGGGTAGCCGCAATAACCCGTGACAGGTCGCGGCTGCTACCTATCTTTTCCCCGTCGACTTCAACAATAACATCTTTGGCCTTAATGCCTGCTTTTTCTGCCGGATCTCCCTTGAATACTTCACCGACCATGGCCCCTTTGACACCCTCGAGGCCATAGTAATCCGCAAGTTCCGGCGTGAGATCCTGAATGGTTACCCCGAGCCACCCCCTTGTTACAGATCCAGAGGTTTGGAGCTGACCAATTATCCCTCGGGCCATGTTGATCGGTATGGCAAAGCCGATCCCGACGTTTCCGCCGCCCCTGGAGACAATGGCCGTATTAATACCCACAACTTCACCATTCATATTTACGAGAGGGCCTCCACTGTTTCCGGGGTTGATGGATGCATCGGTCTGGATAAAATCGTCATATGGTCCGGAACCGATAACACGACCTTTGGCACTCACGATGCCTGCTGTGACCGTATGTTCCAGCCCGAAGGGACTCCCGATAGCCACAACCCACTCGCCGACTTTTAGATCATCGGAGTCGCCCAGTCTTGCAATCCCGATGTCTTGCAGATTCTCGACCTTAAGCAGAGCAATGTCGGTCTTCGTGTCTCTTCCCACAATAGTGGCAGGATATTCCCTGTCGTTACTAAGCTTGACTTTGATCTTGTCGGCATTCTCGACTACATGATTGTTGGTAACAATAAAACCTTCCTTGTCGATGATAAAGCCTGAACCAAGACTGCGCTGCTTGAATTCTCGCCGAGGCCTATTGCCAAAGAACCTTTCAAAAAAATCATGGAATGGGTCATTTTCATCAAATGGGCCTTGAAAATGTCTAAAGCTTGGTCCACCTGGGCTCTTTATAACCTTTTCAGTGCTGATATTGACAACGGCCGGACTTACCGCTTCCGCCACCCCAGCGAAGCTTTTCGGCGCTAATGCTCTTGATGAACTAGAAGCACAAGAGTTTCCTGTAATATAAAAACCAGTGGCCAGAAATACGCCAAGAAATATCGAGGCTAATGCCACGGTCATGATAGCCAGGCTAGGTTTACCTTTTCCGGCATGTTTAATTAAACTCATCACCATTTCTCCTTTTATGATTTATCTTTTACATAACGCATCCTCAGATCATAGAGGATATTTGTCAACAACTGGGTCTCATCTTCCGTTAAGTTTCCCTCGGTCTTTTCTTTCAGCATTCCCAAGATGTCTATGGTATGTTTTGCCATGGGAAGGTTCTGTTGCTTCGTACCGGTTGAGGGATCTTCTATCTCCCCGAGATGGAGGAAAGCCGATGAGCTGAGGGAAAAAATGAAGGTGGAAAAGTTTATCTCGGGAAGTTGCACTTCCTCGCTGGAGGCAGTTTTTTCTTCGGTCTTTGCAGCTTCTTCTTTGACTTCTGATTCTTTCTGTTCACGGCTTTCCTCAGGTGTTTCGGAGCTTGGTTTTTCAGCTTCCGAACCAAATGACCTTCTATCCTTTATTACAAACCCCTTGTTGTCTTCCGCCATAGTAGCCTCCATATAGTTTTTTTGCAACCGTTCAACGGTTACTACAATTCCAACGGCACGACCGACTTTACCATGGGAAGGGCCTTGAGTTCCTTTAAGGCCTCAGGTGATATTGTAGTATCGGTATCCAAAAAAATGATATTTCGTTTGCCATCTTTCTCCTGACCAACGTACATGCGCGCGATATTCACCTTGTGTTTGCCAAGCACTGTTCCAATGCTACCAATGGCCCCGGGTTTATCCTCGTTGTGGACAAGGAGAAGGTGTCCTTCCGGGACAACTTCCAGCCTGAAGTCGTTGATCCTGACAATCCGTGGTTCATGCTTGCCGAATATTGTTCCCGAAATTCTACCCGAGCCTTCAGATGCCATTGTCTCCAATGTTATAAGGGTGTTATAATCTTCCGCTTCGGCGCTACGAGACTCAACTACCTTTATTCCCCGTTCTTTGGCAATGACAGGCGCATTGATAAAGTTTACTTCGTCTTTTAAGAACGGGGTAAGCATGCCCTTTAGGGCTGCCGTTGTAATTGGTGTAAGATCTAGGCCGGAAAAATCTCCCGCATACCTTACGTTAAGTTCCTTTGGAGCACCTTGACCTAACTGGGCTTGTAGGGCGCCCATACGTTCGGCCAATGTCAAATAGGGACGAAGCCTGGTGAGGGCCTCACCGGTCACAGAGGGTACATTTACTGCGTTTATTATTGTACTGGTCTTAAGATAACGTATGATCTGTTGGGCAACGGCTACAGCAACGTTCGTTTGTGCCTCAGCCGTTGATGCCCCGAGGTGTGGCGTGCAAATCACATTTTCAAATTCAAAAAGGGCCGAACGACCTGGAGGCTCGGTCTCAAATACGTCAAGGGCTGCCCCCCCGACTTTGCCAGACTTTAAGGCATCGGCAAGGTCATTTTCGTTTACAATACCGCCTCTGGCACAGTGGACGATCATCACACCTGGTTTCATCTTGTCGAAGACCTCTTTGTTGATAAAATTGAGGGTCTCTTTCATCTTCGGCACATGAATGGTTATGTAATCCGATTGCTCACAAAACTCTTCCAGAGAAACCAGTTCAAAACCCTTTTGTTCTATCAGTTCTCTGCTTGCGTAGGGATCGTGTACGATTACCCGCATCTTCAAACCGAAAGCGCGGTCAGCAACTATGCTCCCGATTCGGCCATAGCCAAGGACCCCAATAGTCTTGCCAAAGACCTCTTTGCCTTGAAGCTTTTTCTTCTCCCACCTGCCCTCCTTGAGAGATGCGGTCCCTTGAGGAATATTACGCGAAAGTGCGAGCATCATGGCAATGGCATGCTCGGCGGTAGTTATCACGTTGCCTTCCGGGGTATTCATGACTACCACCCCTTGTTTAGTGGCTGCCGGTATGTCAACATTGTCAAGTCCGATACCGGCCCTGCCTATTACCTTTAGTTGAGGGGCCGCCTCCAAGATTTCTTGTGTTACCTTCGTGGCGCTTCTAATGACCAGGGCATCGTAGTTGCCGATGATTGATCTTAATTCTTCCGGAGAAAGCCCGGTATTTACGTCTACATCGATACCTTCCGCTTCTTCGAACATCTTAATGCCGACATCGGCCAGTCTGTCACTAACCAAGACTTTCAATTCCTGCTCTCCTTTCACAAAAAGCCGCCATACCCACGGTCTGTATTAATCGTATGCCCCGAACTTTTTGAGAACTTAAAAGAATCTTCTTTTACTTTTAAAACACACCTGTTGTCAAGACCTTGCTACCTTTGCTTGCCTTTTCCCTTGACACCTGTAATCTTTTCTTTGTAGCGTTCACCGGAATGCCAGGAGGTCAAAATGAGCAAGAGGATCTGTAATTTCAACGCGGGACCGGCGGCACTTCCCTTGTCGGTTTTAGAAGAGATCCAAACAGAGTTTTTGAATTTCAAAGGATCGGGGATGTCTATTGCAGAAGTAAGCCATCGGTCAAAATGGTTTGATGATGTTATTGAGGATGCCATAGCCCGGATAAAAAGGCTCCTTGGACTGGATGATCGTTTTTATGTCCTATTCTTGCAGGGCGGGGCGAGTATGCAGTTTTGCATGATTCCTATGAACTTGCTGCCCGAAGGCCGGTCAGCTGACTATGTCAACACCGGTACATGGTCTGCCAAGGCAATCAAAGAGGCCAAGATCCAAGGAAAATTAGTCAATGTTGTTGCCTCTTCCGAGGACAAGAACTTCTCATATATCCCCAAGGATATTTCCTTTAGCCAAGATGCTGCATATATTCATATTACCTCGAATAACACGATCAAAGGAACGCAGTGGATGTCTTTTCCTCAAACCGGAAAGGTCCCGCTGATCAGTGATATGTCTTCTGATATCATGAGCAGGATCTTTGATCCGTCTTCCTTTGGCCTGATCTACGCGGGGGCGCAAAAGAACCTCGGGCCGGCCGGGGCAACACTGGTTATTATACGAAAAGATATGTTGGAACGTGTCCCTGAAGATGTTCCAACCATGCTAAAGTTTACGACCTTTGCCGAGAAAAACTCTATGTTCAACACCCCGCCTTGTTTTGCCATTTACACTATTGGGCTGGTGTTAAAGTGGCTGGAAGAGACAATAGGCGGACTTGAAAAGATGGAAGCATTGAATCGCGAGAAGGCAGATCTTCTCTACGAGACCATTGACAAGGTAGACTTCTATAGCGGTACTGCCGAAAAGGATAGCCGGTCTGTCATGAATGTAACCTTCAGGCTTCCCAATGAACACCTCGAAAAGGAGTTTGTCCAACAGGCCTTGCAAAACGGTATGGAGGGACTCAAGGGGCACCGTTCGGTAGGCGGATGTCGGGCTTCTATCTACAATTCAACGCCTATAGAGGCAGTAAAGGCACTGGTCGATTTTATGAAAGATTTTGCCAAGAAGTATGGCTAGGACCTAAAGATCCTTCGTGACCGTTCACAGGTTCAAAGGTTCACGACTGTGCCTCTTTCGTTAACCGTTTTCACATAAACTGTGAACCATTGAACCTGTGAACACTTATGATCCTTCTAAAGTCTTGCATCCCTGCTTTCCTCAGATCTTTGGCTGTCCTTTTTTTATTGTCTGGGCTTTAGGGGAGTCACTGTCGCCTTTGTTTGGGATCCTTCCATAACCTTTTTGACTATTTCATTATAGGCCTTTGTTGCCTCTGAGTCAGGATATTTTTCCAGGTACGACTCTCCTGCGTCAGCTGATTTTACCATATTGGGATCGAAAGGGATTTGTCCCAGGAAGGTGACATCCATGGCTACGGCAGTCTTAAGCCCACCCCCCGTGCCAAAGAGTTCCGTTGGTTTCCCACAGTGGGGGCAAACAAAGCCACTCATGTTCTCTATTAGGCCTAATATGGGCATGTTGACAGTTCGGCAGAAGCTGATCGATTTCCTGATGTCAGCCAGAGAGATCTCCTGTGGCGTGGTTACAATAAGAGCCTTTGCACCAGGCATTGTTTGGGCTACGGAAAGCGGTTCGTCTCCTGTACCGGGAGGAGAATCAATGACCAGATAGTCGAGTTGTCCCCAGTGGACATCAGAAATGAACTGTCGAATGACTTGCATCTTCAACGGACCTCGCCAGATAACAGCCTGGTCTGTGTCCTGTGCCAGGGATTCGATAGAGACTACCTTTAGGTTATCCGAGTATACCTTGGGAATCATCCGATTGTCCGGGCTGATATCAAGAAGGCCCTTAAGACCGAGCATTCTAGGGATATCCGGGCCGTGAAGGTCCACATCCATCAAGCCGACCTTAGCCCCAGTTTTGGAAAGTGCGACAGCCAGATTTGTGGAAACGCTGCTCTTGCCGACACCACCCTTGCCGCTCATAACCAGCAGTTTGTTCTTGATCAACCCTAGTGCTTCTTGAATTGCCTGGTCTTGTGCCCCCATGTCCTGGTTGTGTTGGGAACTACAACTTTCCCCGGGGCCACCAGAGCCACATGTCTTCGATTTACTCATAAAAAAACCTCCTAGTTGTAATTTGTTCTTCTGGGTTTGTAATAGACTGTTGTTCCATCAACTGACATGTCGATGGTATGATTTTCAACCAATGGTTCAATATATCTTAAGAGTCTTTCTTTGCCAACATTCAATGCGAAAGAAATATCATCAAGAGTGCAGGGACGTCTTGCGAGTAGGTTTAGCAGGTCTCTCTCAGTGCCTGTGTGCTCGTTATGCTTGCTCGCTGCGCTAAAAGGCGTAACCACCTCAGCCTTTTGACCAAGGGTAACGCAAAAATTGTTTAGAGCCTTATCCGGTACGCGACTCGCAAATGATTCTGCCGTGGGACGGACTGCTGTATTGATATGAACTTTGTCTGGGTTGATTTTTGTAATCCATTTCTTAAACTCCAGCGCATCGTTTGCCCCGGCGTTCAGGCTATCCAGGACGAAGATTTCTAGCCATATCTTGCCTCTGTATTCTTGCCTGAAGGTAATCAGCCCCTCTGCCATTGCTTCAAAGTTGATCTCAGGATGTGGACGGTTAATCCTTTCAAATCCCTTTTGGTTATAGGCATCTAAAGAAGGAAGCACCACATCGGCTTGAATGATCGATTGTCGAACGTTGCTGTTTGCCAAAAGGGAACTATTAGTCAAAACAGCTACTGGAACGTTGGTGTGCTTTTTTAAATCGGTGATCACTGATCCTATCTCGCTATTTAGCGTTGGTTCTCCCGATCCTCCCAGTGTGATATAGTCTGTCTCTATGCCCCCTTCAAGCTTTTGGTACAGCTGGTCGAGAATATCTCTGGCCGGCACATACGGTTTTCGCTCTATCGTCTTTTTTTCGGTTCGGCCCAGTTGGCAATAGATACAGTCATAAGAGCAGACCCTGTCGAGCACCAGGTCAACGCCCAAGGAACGTCCCAGCCTCCGCGAAGGCACAGGACCATAAATAAGTTCCTTTTTCATGTCCTTAGGTTTCAAGATAACCTGCAAGCTGATGCCAGAGTTTGCTAATGGCATCAGTGGTCTTGTCCTGTGCAAATTCCACGATACTCTTTCCGGCTACCATGGCATGTGTGACTGCCGGGCTATATGGGATATGACCCAGCAATTCGATTTTACTCTTCATGCAATAGGCTGCAATCTTATCCGACATCTCCTCGTTGAGGTCGAATTTGTTAATGCATACCAGTGTCGGTATCTTAAAGTGGGCTGTCAATTCACCAATACGTTGAAGGTCGTGCAGACCCGATAAAGTAGGTTCAGTTACAACTAAGACCACATCCGTACCAGTGATCGAGGCAATTACCGGACATCCTATGCCGGGAGGGCCATCCACGATAATAGTATCCAGCCCTTGCCCTTTAGCGAGTTCTTTAGCCTGATTTCTTACAAGGCTGACCAAAAGGCCTGAACTTTCTTCTGCTATGCCGAGCTTTGCATGGACCATTGGGCCGAAGCGGGTCTGGGAGATATACCATTTGCCGCAGACACTTTGAGGAAAGTCAATGGCATCAGCCGGGCAGAAATAAACACAAACGCCGCATCCTTCGCAATCTATCTTATCTACTACAAAGTCCGGGCTAATCGCGTTAAACTGACAACGATCCAGACAGTCACCGCATTCAGTGCATCTATCCAGATCTATTTGGGCTATTCGGCCCCCCTTGAAATCATCTTCGTGCTTGACTTCAGGATCAAGGATTAGATGCAAATCCGCCGCGTCCACATCGCAGTCAGCCAGAACCTTGTTTTCAGCAAGGGCTGCAAATGAGGCCACCAGACTGGTTTTCCCTGTCCCCCCTTTGCCGCTTATTATTGTAAGTTCTTTCATTTAAGCGATTTGCCTTATCTTGTTATAGAGGTCTTGAAACTCCTCTCTCATCTCTGGAAAGGCATCTACAATCATAATGCCCCGAGAATATGCCTCGGCGATCTTGCGGTCATCTGGAATCTCCATCAAGACGGGAATGCCTTCCTCTTTGGCGTAGCTGGAAACACCGTCGTCTCCGGCATCGGAGCGATTTATGACGATACCCATAGGAATTCCCAGTATGCGAACAGCGCCGACAGCCAGCTTCAAATCGTTTAACCCGAAGGGGGTCGGTTCAGTAACCAGGAGAACAAAATCTGAGCCTTTGAGTGTTGCAATGACTGGACAAGAAGTCCCGGGTGGAGCATCTATGATAACGGTTCTGTCGGGATCAGCATGTTCCTTTACTGCTGCGATAAGGGGTGGGGACATCGCCTCTGTTATCCGCAAACGACCCTGGACAAAGTCCAGTGAACCGGCCACTCCCTTTTCTAGTACTCCCAATTGGCGACCCTTTTCAGAGATGGCTTCTTTTGGACATACCATCATGCATCCCTTGCAACTGTGGCAAAGCTCGGGAAAGGTCAGTACATATTCCGCCAGGACGGTTATAGCACTGAACTGGCAAATTTCACCGCACTTGCCGCAAGAGTCGCACTTGTCCAAATCTACTTCCGGAACGGGTGTAGTTATCTTTTCGCTATGGGTTATCTCGGGTTTTATAAAAAGATGAGCGTTGGGCTGTTCTACATCACAATCCAACAACTGCACACCATCACTTAAGGATACTGCTAGATTGGTGGCAACGGTTGTTTTGCCCGTCCCCCCTTTTCCGCTGGCAATAGTGATGATCATGTCTTTACTCTCGCGTCATGGTAGTTCCACATTCGGGACATTTTTGTTCAAAGCAAGGGCTTCCTGCCTTATGGGAGCTCTTTGCCCCGCAACTCGGGCAAATACAGCTTCCACCGGGACCTCGGCCTCCGCCGCCGCCCTGGTTACTTGTTGTCCCTCCTTTTCTACCTGTCCTTGGACCTTCTCCTCTTGGTCCTGTTCCATCTCCTTGCGGCATTTCCGGCCTCCTTGTATGTTTGAAAAAATTGTTGGATTTAGAAAAGACCTAACCAGCTGCTCCTATTCGGTGAAAATCGTTGCTTCCACATGATGGGCACAATGCGGGTGGGCCTGTGGCTGGTGGTTCGTTCCAACTATGTTGGCATTTGTCGCATAAAAAATGGCGATTCTGTCTTGGATCTGCCTGCCTGTAATGCCCTCCTTTCACATTGATTGCCTTTCCGTTGATAAGAGCGTCTGCTACAATCTTGCGAGCCTTTTCCACAATACGCCCGAAGGTTGCCCTTGAAACCCCCATCTTTTCTCCTGCCTGTTCGTGAGACAGGTTGTGCAAATCGGCAAGTCTTAAGGCCTCAAGTTCATCTATCGTCAATTGGATTTCCTGCAAATCGACCATAGGTATCCCGCGAGGTTTGAAATAACTGGCCTGCGTATCAATATCCACCATCCGCTCTTTTCGAGGGCGAACCATATTATCACCATTATGAGCATATGCTAATAACCAACAATAAGTATCTTTCTTCACGTTGTCAAGCTGTTTTTCGTGTCGAGTGGTTTGTCATAAGGGCTTGTCTTAAATGACTCTTTTGGTTATTGTAATGCCATTCATTTCAAGGTGGTGTAAAAGTGACATGAAAACATGAGAAAAACCATGGGTTTACCCATGCCTAGCCGAGCTTTGATAATAGTGGACATGCTCAACGATTTTGTCCATGAAGATGGTGTCCTTTACTGCGGGCAAGGGGCCAGGGAGATCATTCCTTTTATCGCCCAGCGCCTAAAGGAATACCACAAGAGTGGAGATCTCGTCAGCTATTTACAAGACTCGCATGTAGAGGGTGATAAGGAGTTTGAAAGATTCCCCGCCCATAGCATAATCGGAACATGGGGACACGAGATAATTTGTGAACTTGCCCCGGAGGAAAAGGACATTGTTTTTCAAAAAAGACGCTTTAGCGGCTTTTTTGAGACCGGGCTCGGGGACCTATTGGTAAAGCACAACATCAAGGATGTGGAAGTAGTGGGGGTTTGTACAAATATTTGCGTTATGGATACCGTAGGGGGTTTGGCAAATAGGGATTATAACGTTGTTGTACCTAGGGCAGGGGTTGCCGATTTTGATCCGGAGTTTCACGAGTTTGCTCTCAAACGTATGGAAAAGATCTATGGCGCCGGGATAGCATAAATATCCACGCCGAAAGGATATGGTCTCTTACACAAAAATGAAGGATTCTAACTCCAAACAAGTCCCAAATAAGTCATTAACTCCGGAGGTTAAAGGATTAATGGCACTTTCAGGAAAGGAAGCGCTTGGTGTAATCCTTGAGTCGTTAACCCCGGCTCACCTTATCCAGTCGCTGGCCGAAGAGGATCTATATTGGCTTGTTCAAGACATTGGTCCGGAAGATGCCCTTTTGATTTTATCCCGTGCCACTAACGAACAATGGCAATATCTGCTGGACTTGGAACTGTGGCATAAAGATCGGCTGGAAGGTAACTCTGTAAACAGGTGGATGCGGCTCTTGTTAAAGGCAGACCCGGAAAGATTTTTGATCTGGGGCTTAAAAGAGCATTCCGAACTTATTAAACTCCATCTCTTCAAAAACATCGATGTGAAAATAAGAGAAGAAGATGAATCCTCCTCCGATTTTGGTGATGATTACTTCTCCCTTGATGATGTGTTTTATATACGCATCGAGGAAAGATATTATCAAACTATAAAAGCGTTCCTTGAACGACTTGCAGGACATGATTTGGACAAGTTTCATCAGATTCTAATCGAAATGCCTGGAGTTTTGCCGGCCGAGACAGAAGAAGATGCATACAGGTTCCGAAACGTGCGATTGGCAGAAAAAGGGTTCTTGCCTTTTGAAGAGGCTATTGGGATTTATCAACACTTAAGTGCCGAAATGCTTCTAGAAAGAGAGCCCGGTATCCAAACAGCCTTACGTGATCTACATATTGACAAGCTCGTACCTGTTTCTATGTCATTGCTTATTGAAGATCTAAGCCTTTTTCACAAAGGCTTAGCAAGTATAGAAGACAACTATGCCGCAGAACGGCTTCAGGGGGAGTTTGCGGCCATGTGCAATCAAATTATTTCTGCGGACAACCTCAAAGCAAGAGAAAAAGAAGATCTCGTCTCTGTTGTCGGAAAGGCTTGTGGCTATTTGGACATTGGGCTGGAAAGAATTACTCACGGTGAGTTGCACAGGATAGTATCGTTTCTTGACAAATTTCCCCTTAATCAAATCTTCCGCGTTGGTTATGGCGCCGCCCTCGAACTGAAATGGAAGGCGGAAAGATGGATCAAGAAAAGCTGGTTTGTTATGCAGGGGCTTGATACGCAATTCTGGGAAGACGAATGGGGGGGGATGTTGGATGGTTTGCTCATGAAACGACCTCTTTTTTACACAAGTTTTTCAAATGCCGGCAAACCATACCGTGAGTTCAAAAACTTAAAAGAAATCACACATTGTGGCAAGTGTCTTGATCAGATCATTGCCTTTGATCAACTCTTGTCTCTAGTATTCGCGCGAGCGAGCTTTTTATACCCAACAGAGGCTTATCACGCCGCAAATTGTAAGAATCTCCTGCTCACCTATTGGTCGCTCCATTATCTGGGCCTGGAGAAGGGCTCAGGTCTATTGGACATGGATCAACTCAAAATCTTTTTTGAACATCTGTGGACGTCAGGTGAAAAATCATTTCGGGTTAAAAAGGAGATGAAAGGCTCCTGCCTGGATTGGCTTGTCGCACGCTCAAGGCTTACGAGCAGTGAAGTGCAAGACCTTGTGGGCGCCATCCTTGATGCCATATTTGAAGAACTTGAAAAGGAGTATGGATCAGTATCAGTAGGTAACCTCGATCCGAGATACGTAAGGCACTTTCTGATTGCCCCGTAGTTCCAAGGGATGTTACTACATGCTTGGCATTGTGTGATTGCCAAGGGGACGAAAATAGGAGGAAAGAAATGGCCGTCAAAGTGCTAATTAAGCGATCTGTGCCGGAGGATATGGCAAAAGACTTGTTTCCACTCTTCACTGAAATGCGAGTCCGTGCTACGGACCAACCGGGTTACATTTCCGGTGAGACGCTAAGAAGGCTTGACAAGCCTGGCGAATCTCTGGTTATCAGCACGTGGAGATCCATTGAAGCATGGAAAAGATGGGAAGATAGTCCGGACAGGCATGAAGTCCAAAGCAAGATAGACTCCCTGTTAGGAGCGGTGACAGAGTTTGAGGTTTATGATTATGGGTTCGAGGATGGGCACTAGGAAGGCTGTCCGAGAATGGCTCTTTTTCCCAATCTCTGCGTCAGTCTCAAATTTTAATCCTCGAAATATGTCAATATATTCCTGCGGTTAAAATTTTCGCCTTCCTTGACCTTGGAAAAAACGTCTCATTCTCAGACAGCCTCCCAGGTTGAATATTTGTTGAAGAACTTGGCGAGGTGGTCAAGGTTTTTTGATTACAAAAACACAATAGGCTAATCGCTGTGCGATTAGCCTAAGGCAGGAGGAAAGCGAATGAAGAAATTTCTTCATCACGCTTTTGTT
>RCNB010000578.1_pt1 | contig 23961 bp, 20 predicted proteins | sample 2041321 | NCBI WGS metagenome assembly RCNB01 (sample SAMN09708232, study PRJNA481090) | Marine sediment metagenome, whole genome shotgun sequencing project. | reverse complement strand
AGGAAACGTAGCAACTTATCTGCAACTTATTGGACGGTCTTCGCGCCCACATTAGACTAGACTTACGCGCAGACCCGTTTATGCTCACGGCATGAAACCCACTGTTTGCAAATTTTTCGAATTCGATCTCACTAACTGCGATCCGAGTGACATAGTGCACGAGGCGCTCGCCACTGACACAGTCAGTGTAATCAATACTCTGAATGCGCACTCTTTCAACGTTTCTTTGCAGGACGACGATTTTCACCGCGCACTGCTAACCTCCGACTCCCTGGTTGCCGACGGTATCGGCGTTGTTTGGGCCGCAAAGGCACTTGGGGGAAAAGGCCTTAGAAAAATCGCTGGCTTCGATCTGTTCATGGCTGCGATGGCAATAGCAAACCACCAGCAATTGACCGTTGGCTTTCTTGGGTCAACACCCGAGGTTCTCAAGAAAATCAAAGCGAATGCCGCTGTCGACTTTCCTGCCGCGGTTGTTAAAGTCCTATCACCACCGTTCGCAAGCAGATTCTCAAATGAAGAAGCTATTCAGCTGATTGGCGAGTTGGGTAGCGTCGACATTTTGTTCGTTGGAATGACGGCACCCAAACAAGAAAAGTTCGTGCACCAGGCAAAAGAGCACATCACTGCGCGTGCGGCCATCTCGATAGGTGCTGTATTCGATTTTTACTCCGGCACCACGAAACGGCCCAATCCTGTGCTTATTCGAATGGGGCTTGAGTGGCTAGGACGGTCCATCGCTGACCCCAAGAGATTGGGTAAGCGGAGTCTTGTTTCGATACCCAAGTTCATTTTCAATTGCATCAGGAAGGCGGCGACAGACAGACACAATTGATCAGGTCGATGGCTTCAGATTTACGCGAGGAGCGGAGTCCCAATCGACAGTCTTGCTCGATGTAGCAACGTCCATAAGAGTCGGGATTCGTTAAATGTCAGGGTTCGAGATTGTACAGCTTCGCCTGTTCGCTAAAATAACTGTGGAGGAATTACTCGTGCTTCCACGTTGGACAACACACTCTCGTCGCCGTCCTCATTGAAAGCGGAAACGGCACACTGATAAATTCCAGGTGCAAGTCCTTTGATCTCGTACCGAGTAGTAGCGGGATCATTAATTCGGATTGTATTCGAGTACCGACCTTCGTCGCCCCAACAATGAATGTCGTAACCCGCAAGATTATTGAGCGGTTCATCAGCCTCGTTTTGAATTGGTGCGATCCAGGTCAACGTCGTCGACCCGTGCACTACCGGCGAGAATCTCTCGTAGGCGAAATAGCCGAGCAAGAGCGCGAGCAGCAAGGCTGCACCCAAGAGTCGGCGTTTACTGGTACTAATCATTTGTTCCTATTCCCCCAATGTCGCGGGTCTGGAATTCTCATTAATTTTCTCAACACCTAAGGATACCGCCAGATATCAAGACGACGCACCCTTTACTTAACATAATCCGGGCGTTGATCCTCCTTTACTGCCCTGCAGGTTTAAAAAACTCGAAGCCGATATCGGCTACTCGCTTGGATCGAAAGAAAAAATACCGTCCGAACCAATTGAGGAATCCGATATGCCCAATCGGATGACTGCCCATATGTGCCCCGAGCTTCAGGCTTGCGAAGTTGGTCACTTCAACGTAAGCCGCCCGATCCGTGTAGCCCAGCTTCAGCATCTCCTTATCAGCGTAGAGTACCAGCGCGGGAGCAATGTGCATGCCGCGATACGCTGGCCGCGTGAACGACTTGTACGAATACGCGTAGGGCCGTTCGACCCTGACCCAGACGCCTTCTGTACAGGGAGTCGTTTTTACCGAACGCCAGGTGTACGCAGTCAATAGAGATTTGTCGAACGCACCGAAAGCCATGTCACTGCGCTCGTGTGCCGCCTGCAGGAAATCAGAATCCAGCTCGACCTCCGCTTTATCGACCAATGCCATGAGCTCTTCGATATCCAGCCGGCGAAACTCCAGGTCGCTCAGCTCGCCCGGAACATCCACATCCAGCGCCGCTGATTTGGTGCGCACGACGAAAATATGTAACCCAATGAATTTGGCCGCTGCGCGCATAGCCAGTAAGTACGCGGTGCGCAACCAGCCCCAACGCTGGAGATGTAATTTGAGTTTGTTAAGCTTCGACATTCGTGAGTAACCAGATTGATTGCCTGGAATTCTATCTCTATGGATTCTTCCCAAATGCCCGCGATAAAGAGCTCTTGAGCATGCGAAAGAACGGGCCCGGGTCATCCATGCCAAACTCCGCACACAAGCGCATCTATAACTCGTCTGAACTTTTCTACGAGCTCTTCATCCTCCGAATCTGAGGTGAACACATGCACGGGAATTTGCCTACGCCCCAGGGGGCGAATTATCGCCAAACCGTTTATGCCGCCGCCCAGAATTATCGCCGGTGTCGTCAAATCGCTTTCTCCTGGTGTTTGGCCAGAAATTCCTGAAGTGAGCAACTATCTTACGCGGAGCCTGGTTTGACAACCATGCATCGTCAATTTTGGAATAAATGATGATCCTACGATGACTATTCGAACAGATAGACAGCGCCAGATTCATTCGAAATGGGGTTCCAAGAGACAGGAACCAAGTGCGGGAAAGCGCGTAGAACGACGGGCGAGATTAAAGTGCGATAGAATTTTCGCTCTTTGCACCTCTATTAGTGCGTACGTCTATGAACAAAAGACAGTTGAATTTCCGATTCCGAGAATTGACCGCCTCAATGCGGATGCTTCCCGATTTTCTGATCATCGGCGCCCAGAAGGGTGGCACGACTTCCCTGTATAGCCAGTTGACACAGCACCCGAGCGTAGGCGCGGCCTTTCAGAAAGAAATTCGGTATTTCAATAACCACTTCGAAAATGGCGTGAATTGGTATAAGGCTCATTTCCCGACGCTCCTGCACAAAAGGCTGATGACGCGAGGAAAAAATACTGACTTCATTACGGGTGAAGGAGAGCCCTCTTATCTACCGAATCCGATTGCGCCTCAGCGGGTGCTTGAATTGACGCCACGCGTGAAGCTCATTGTCATGCTAAGAAACCCTGTTGACCGTGCATACTCACACTATCAGCATCGGTTTACGCGAGGCCGTGAGACTCGATCGTTTGACGAGGTCGTCGAGGCAGACAAGGAAGTACTGAAGGATGGCTGGGCCGGCTTACCGACCGGTGATTTCAAGCGATTGGGCCACCTGCACTACTCCTATTTGCCACGCGGATTTTATGCAGATCAGATCAAGACGTGGATGGAGGTTTTTCCGAAGGAACAATTTCTAATCATCAGAGCAGAGGACTTCTTCTCCGATGCACAGACCATTTTCGACGAAGTTCTGGCCTTTCTGGGCCTTCCAGAGCAGCGTATGGCCGAGCGCAAACGGCATAATGTCGGTAAATACAGTCAGCCGATGTCCGCTGATACCAGGCAAGACCTGATTAATTATTTTCGCCCGCATAATCAGCAATTACGCGAGTATCTCGGTCGAGACTTCTGCTGGGATACTTAGCCGACTGATCGCTTGGAGGGATCTTCGAGCGCAGCGAATTTTTCAGTGTCCTCGCTCCGCCGCGGATCCATGCGCCTGTCAATGCCACTGCGACGTTCCGGCCCCAGATACACTACGTTAGAGTTACTGCGCCGATCGGTGGTAACCCGCCTGTCTACAACAGTGTTGCGCCGGCATATTGAATAGCGAAGGAACCTCATGACTGACCAGGAGTGCATGATCATCCACAGGTAAAGCAGCCCACATACCAGAAAAGAGCTAAGCAGGATGTATTCAGGAACATTGTAGTAGGTACCGGCGAGACCGACACCCACACCAAACACTGAGATCCCCGCCATGATGAGCACGGTCTCACTAACGGTAAACCCGGCCAGAAGGAAAATGTGATGCAGGTGTTCCCTGTCAGCGCCGAACGGAGGTTTCCTGTTCAGAATCCGCCTTGTTGTCATGGCCACGGCATCAAACAACGGCACGATCAGGAACCACAGCGCGGCGGACGGACTAAAGATACGACTTTCGCCCTGCGAGAATTTAATCGCAAACCAGGCCAGCGCAAATCCCAGAAACATGCTTCCGGAGTCGCCGAGAAACGCCACGGCAGATTGCCTGCCGGGCACTCTGAAGTTGAACAACAAGAACCCGACGAGGGCAGCCGCAATTATCACGATATGCCTGGCGTCTTCTCCGTTGCCAAACATCTTTGTAGCGACAAAGAAACCCGCCAGAGTTACCAATGACAATGTACCGGCGAGCCCATCCAGACCATCCGACATATTGACTGCGTTAATCACGCCAATGGTCGCAAAAATCGTAAACGGAACGGCCATGAAACCCAGGGTCAAAAGCTCATTATTGTTGCCGAGCAAACCCAGATCACTAAGTAGGATGTGCGCGCCGAATATCATGGTCAGCGCCGCAGCGGTCTGCATCGTGAGCTTTTTCAACGGTGACAGGTCAACAAAATCATCGACCATGCCAGAAATGACCAATAACATTCCGGCGAGATAAAATGGGCCGAAATTTTCAGGCACCAGGTCATCAGGACGGAAAATATCGGAGACAATCATCGCGACGAAGATAGCCGCAAAAATCGACAGACCGCCAATTAGCGGGACTTCGCCTACGTGAGCTTTTCGCGCACTGGGGACATCGACCAGCCCGACGGCTCTCGCGACAGGCGTGAGCCACAGGATAAGTCCACTTGTAACTGCCAACGCAATCACTGGACCAATGTAAGCTTCTAACGACAAACTTCTGTCCAACCTTTATTTATTATTGTTTTGATTATGCGGCCTAGCATTATCCCCCAATCTGTTTCCGAGTTATGTGACGTAAGTCACAGCTTTGCCTCGTAAAGATGGTAGATTAACGCGACAACGTAAATTTTTGAACTCGTTCACTTTATGACCAGCGCAGAAACGTTCGGTTCCGATCTGTGCAAATGAAATGGTCCGCGTTCGATACGACTTATTCAATCACTGATCGATGAATCGTACAACCGGCTCTTGGTAGATCTACTGCAGGGAGCGGTTCTGAAAATTGCTACGTGCTTTTCGATGCGCAAAAAGCCGACGTAATTGAGCGGCACCGGGTGGATAGGGATTCTCGCCGGTCAATAACAAAAACACTGCGGAGACCGACTCACAAATTATGTAAAAACGAATGCGCTACTATTGGAGCCATAGGCTGCAAAGCGCGTGACGAGATTGTGCGCGAATATTTGTTAGAATCGCTGAACAAACCACTAAATAACGAAGGGTTAGAACTTGAACACGAACAACTTTCTTAACTACAAAAGTACCCTCTTTCTGATTTCGATAGTCGGAATCTTGAGTATGGCTTCAGCTGTCGCGCAAGACGGCAGTGAACCTCGTGCCCCCTACACCATCAATCCTGGGGACCTGCTGGAGATATCGGTTTGGAAGGAACCGGACCTGCAACGTCAGGTTCTTGTCCGACCCGACGGCGCATTTTCCTTCCCACTAAGCGGCGATATCGTGGCCGAAGGCCGCACAGTCGAAGATGTTCGGACGGAAATTACGGCTCAGCTTGAGACGTTTATTCCCGATCTCGTGGTCACGGTTACCGTTGCAGAAATTCGCGGCAACAAGATATTTGTCATTGGGCAGGTCAACACACCGGGCGAATTCGTTGTCAATCCGCGAGTAGATGTCATTCAGGCTCTTAGTATTGCGGGTGGAATGACGCCATTTGCCCAAGTGAACAATATAAAAATTCTTCGCCGCCGAAACGGCCAGCAGAGAATCCAGAGTTTCCGCTACAGCGATATTATTAAAGGTGAGAACCTGGAGCAAAACATCCTTTTGGAAGTCGGCGACGTTGTGTTGGTGCCTTAGCCTTCCGACGACGTGATTAGCAGGAAAAAATAACGTGGAAACAACAAGCGCTAGTTTGCAGGACTATATTTCTCTACTTCGTCGACGTCGGGCTGTCATGTTTACGGCATTTTCGCTCATTGCTCTTGCTGTCGTATTAGGCACCCTCATTCTTGAAGACCAGTATCGCTCAACGGCTACGATCGCGATCATACGGGCGGAAATTCCAGAGAACATGGTGCGCACGACCTTCACTTACTTCGACACCGACTTGCGGGTCGATCGTATTCGTGACCGCGTTCTCGCCAGCCCCAAAGTTGAAGAGTGGATAAAAACATTTGGCCTGTATCAGGACCTGGTATCAGAGGATTCGATGAATGCCGCTGTGTCGAGGTTCCGAAGTGACGTGGAGGTCATCACAATTCAGGCCCGTGAGGATATCGCAGTCAAGAAACAGGGGGAAACCATCGCTTTCGATGTCTCCTATTATGGCGAAACGCCGACTAATGCCGTTTTGGTCGCAACAGAACTCGCTGAACAGTTCCTGTTGGAAAATCGAGCGAGCCGAAATGAGTCTGTCCAGAATACGGTCGATTTCTTTCAAAAAGACGTTGACCGCCTGACGCAAAATATAGAGGCGAGTGAGGCGAACCTCGCCGACTTCAAGGAGCGCCATGTCGGAGCACTTCCGAACTCTGCATTGGCCAATTCTCAAATGTTGGACCGATACGAGAGAGAACTCAGTGACATCGAACGTGAGATTCGCGATCTACGTGAGGCGCGGCAGATCCTTGAGACGGATCTCTCTACAGAAAGTCCAAACGCGCCAATTTTCAGCACCACCGGAGAAACGATTCTCGCAGGACCTGATCGACTGAAACTACTGAAACAGCAGCTCGTAGAATTGTCCGCAAAGTATGGTCCGGAACACCCGGACGTTATCAGAACCCGCCGTGAGATCGATCTCCTGGGTGGCGGAGATGCTTCACAGGATTCCAGTTCAATTCGACAGGAATTGGAGATCGCACGTCGTGAATACGCAACGGCACGGCAACGCTATACGCCTGATCATCCGGATGTAGTGAATCTCCAAAATAAGGTCAGAACATTGGAAGGACAGCTGGCAAGTATCGTCGCTGCGCCTCGGCCACAGCAAGCCTCACAACCCGACAATCCGGCGTATCTAAGTCTTCTGGTTCAAATTAGAGCAGCAGATGCCGCGCTCTACGCGCTCCGCATTCGGGAGCGAGAGCTGCGCGATCGAATCCGTCAGAATGAGGAACAGATTCTGAAGGCACCGCAGGTCGAGCGTGAATATCTGGCCTATCAACGTGAGTATGATCAGGCGATTGCCGATTACAATGAGGTAAGAGAAAAGCAGACTGAGGCTCAGCAAGCGCTTGATTTGGAAACCTCTGAGAAGGGTGAACGATATGTGCTCCAACGTACGCCGGCCGAACCGACCTCCGCCGCTTTTCCAAATCGCCTTGCAATTACTGTCCTGGGCTTTATTTTCGCATTTGTCTGTTCGTTTGGCGCTGTTTTGATCGCTGAGGCATTTGACGTAAAAGTCCGTAGCGTGCGCGATTTGAAGAATCTAACGGGCATGCCGCCGATCGCGATCATTCCTGTTCTTGAGACCCAAGCGACACTTAAAAAACGCATGTATGCGTGGACATTTTCTATCATTGGTGTATCGAGCCTGCTGTTACTCATGATCACTATCCAGATTTAGCACCAGAGGTTGATGGTAAAATAAGATGACTATGGGACGAATTGAAAAAGCATTGAAGCAAAGTGGCGGAAGTAATTTCGGCAAGACCAAATCGCCTGACAAGGAAAAGTCTCCCGTGCCCATTAAGGAAAACAGCAAGACGGCAAAGCACAGTATTGATTTTTCTGAACTGCCGGTCATGGTCCCGGACGAAAACTGCCTGGAGAAGTATCGTGTCGTCGCGGCACTACATGATGCTCCGCAGCGCAACGCGTATAAAGTCTTGCGAACACGCATACTGCAGCGACTGCGGGCGTCTAAGTTCAACGTCATCGGCATAACAGGCGCCGGACCAGGCGAAGGCAAATCACTGACCGCACTCAACCTGGCATTTAGTCTCGCGCAGGATGTGAATCATCAGGTGATCCTGGCTGATCTGGATCTCAGGCGGCCATCCGTTCACGAATACCTTGGCCTGACCCCCAAATATGATTTGTCAGACCTCCTCGACGGATCCAAGAAACTGACAGACGTGCTGGTTTGCCCCAATGTGAACCGACTCGCTGTATTGACGAACCAAACTGCCTACCGGGACTCTTCCGAAATATTGTCGTCCCCTGAAATGGCGAACTTAATTCAGGAATTCAGAGATTTTGGTCCAAAGACAATAACGATTGTCGATTTGCCGCCGGTGTTGGCGAGCGATGATGTGATTGCATTTTCACCGTCGGTCGACGCGCTATTGCTCGTCGTTGGGCAGGGTGTCTGCCGCCGGGAAGATCTTAAGGAAGCTCAGGAGCTGTTGAGGGAGTCTGAAATACTGGGCGTCGTCCTCAATGGAACTCGTGAAAAATCAGCAGCAAGCGGCTATTACGACTACTACTAAGCTGGCCGTCACTTGCGGCACTTGACCTCACAGTCATAGACCGTTACTCCGCTCGCCTGATTAATAGTGTGCGTTCCATCTGCACCAACGGCCCAATGCGCAGAGATTCTCCGCCATTCAACTTCTTCGTACTCCTCCGGTGTCATGCGACGCACTTCCTGAATCGAGATCGCCCTCCCATAACGACCGGAACAGTCCTGCGCGGGCCGGAAGAGCTTGCCATTGTCACGAAAAACCGCTCCCGCAGGCCGTGCAGCGCGCACATCCAACCTCACCGGATTCAGCGGATGCGGTATCCACTCGTCAAATGGACTGGCTGCATAGAACAGATGCAACTCGTCGTTGGGGGTATTTCCATCGTGTTGAATAGTCACGAACATCCACCACAGGCCATCGTGCTCGACTAAGGTCGGATCAAATGCGCGAACTCCTTCCAAAAGTACGGCATGAGACTCCCAGCGATCAGGGAATCGCTCACAACGAAAGACTTCTACACGTCCGGCCTCTGCACATTCGGGAATCATAAAGAGGGAACCATCGTATTCGAATAGAAACGGGTACGAGAAGTGGTAGTCACGCATTAACACGTTCACGGGTTCGCTAATCTGGCCATCCGCGTAAATTTCGACCGCGGCGATATGCCCGCGAGCAGTTTCCGGTAAATACTCCTCGAAAAATATGAATTTGCGGCCGTCTCTCTCGGCAACGAAGGGATCCGCCCAAAACCCTTTGTGTGCCGGCGCGAGACGTTGCAGTCCTTCCTGATCCAGTCGATCGCCGCCCATTCTGTAGGCGACCTGCCATTGATCAAAGTGAAACGGCTTCGTCAAATTCGCCCCCAAAAATCGGCCGTAAAACCGCAGTAACCCCCAAGCAGTTTGCAGAAAATCCGGAACCACTCTTCTCAACGGTTCAGTTGCGTCGTTGGGTATGCCGTCAACTCTAGGATCCGCCTGACGCCATATGCGCATGATCGATGCTATGAGGAGTGCTTCGCATTTGGCGCGCACACGGTTAATACCTCGGACGAACAGCACCTCGTCAGTTGCCGAAAATGACGATGCGAGAACACAATCTTCGCTCGGCGTACTACCGTAGACAGCAATATCGCAACGAGTTGTGGGCTTCTGATTGACGAATTCCGTAAAACCAAATGTCGTATTGAATGCGTCCGCAATCGTCAAAGTACCGTATTTTGCCAGGGAGACCGTCCTAGCCTGCGGCCGACCCGGAAGCATCCAGACAAGAATATCTGTGTCGCTCTGATGGATGGATTTCTCCAGGTCATCGAGTGTGGCGATCGAGAACCTACCAGTGCTCTTCGATTCGCATTCATTAGTGATATCTACCAGGTCTTCCGAATTTTCCTCTGCATCGATCTTGTAGCCGAAGATAGTGGTCTCCAGCCGCAACCAAACGTCAAATAATGACGAGCTCGATTTATGCTGCTCTTGTTCGGTCAAAACGGCTACGACGCTCAACGATACGAAAGGTGCGCTACGCAGACACCTAAGGATGTTTCGAAGCCAGATCGGGACAATTGCCCTCGGCAAGACCAGTGTCACTCTGATAGGGGAATCTTCTTTGCGAGGTTGCATCAGCCTCGCCTCTTTATCAGCTCAAGCGAGTGTTTCAAAAACTTGCGTGTCGCAACAGTTACATCGTCCAGCGTCGATACCAGATGACTACGAATGAATCCACTCGGGTAGATTGTTACGTTGTGCGGAAATACGTCGGTAGCGCCCCAACGGTACTTGTAAGCCTCTTCACCGCGCAGGAAATCAAATCTTGTGTAACCGCTTTCGATCGCGCGTTGCATCACCAGCGCAAATAGTGCGGTGCCAGGTCGAATCTTCCTGGCTTTGTCGTCAAACCCGCCCATGTAGAAATAGACGGTATTGCCGTGTACAAAGTGCAGCGCCGACCCGAGGACTTCACCGTCTTGCACGATTGTGTCCATCCACGCAATTCCATGCGATGCCATATACGGAATGACATCCTTGAGAAAGCGGCTGAAAGCTTTGTCCTCCAGGCTGGACACCTCACCTTTTACTCGTATCCGGGTTTTATTCAAGCGCATGAGATCGCGCGCAAATGCCTCGGCATCGGACGGATCCACTGAGCGGAAACCTGGCCGCCCGTCACCACCTACTTGTTTGTAGGAGCGACGCACCTGAGATCGAAAGTTGGAACTCAATTGTTGTAGGTACGCATCCCACGACTCTGGAAGATCGACGGCGGGACAGCCGATGTCTGGTCTGTCCCTGGTGAATCGCCCGCCCGACAGCATGGCGGCCTCTACTCGAGACGGAAAGTCACCGCTACTATCCAGATGTCCAAGCGAGATGACGCCATCTCGGTCACAAAAACGATCAATTGCGTTGGCGGTCAAATCTGCGCATTGATCCTCGAGCTCGGGCGCACACAGACAACCCAGATTGTCGGAACATTCCAGCCCGTAGCTGCACACCAGCATTGCTTTTCTCGACCCGAATCCGAATTTGCCAGTTCGCCGGTGCAGCGGAAGGATATATTGAACAGCACCATCGGCATCTTGCAGATATATGATCTGCAATTCGTGCTTCCCGGCAATATGCCGCAACCAGGCATCGACCCATCCCCAGGACAGGAACGGACTGTGACGCGAATTCTGCTGGAACAGAGCCTCCCAGTCCGACCTAAGCTGCAGGAATTCGGAACGATTTGAAACGAGGCGCCAGGTTCCGGTACCAGTAATGTTGTTGATGTTGATAGGCGTATTCGTAGATTATGAAAAAAGCGATTGGAGCAATAAAATCAATCGGTTATCATTATGATGATCGAGAGGCAAATAACAACAATTGTCGCGTATCCAGGATCATAGGTTACAACACAGATCCGGAGACCCCCATAACCGAAGTCGCAATTCTCAGGTCCGAACAGCCCATGTCAATACAATACGTCTCGCTACTGAACACGCCATTCTCCGGATCCACCCTGGTCAGCATGCTGCTTTGCTCACAACCCAGAATTATCGGCTTCGGTGACACTTACGTCGTTCCTGATCCTCGGCACTATCCCAAGCACCCTTGCACTTGTGGCCGCTGGTATGACGAATGTCCGCCACGCGTTATTCTCAAGAACGCAATTCGCTCCGGCGGACTTTCTGATTATGACTGGGATCGCGCCTCAGCCGGGCCGGTACCCAGGCGACTCCCGTGGAAACTGCGACAGAGCTGGCCGCTGGGGAAATCAAGTAGCCTGCCGTTTCATCGCGGCACTCCACACGCGCTGCGCAAAAAGTTATACCGCCGCTTTTATCTTGAAAACACCCTTATGCTTCAAGGGCTTGAAGATACTGGCGACTACGATATCTACTTCGACGGTTGCAAGGGGTTGGTTCGAACAGAGCTGTTACGCAGCATGATCCCGAATATCAAACTGCTACATTTGGTCAGACATCCAGGTGCATACTTCTATCATTTCCACAAAGCTGGAGAGTCGCAGTTCGAGAAGCGTCTTAGCCACTGGGCGCGCTACAATCGACATGCTCATGACTTCGCCCGCTTAGTGCCGGACGGTAACTATATGGCGGTCACGTACGAGTCCATCGTTCAACAGCCGGAACGGTTCATTGACGAAATGGAGAAATTCATGGGGATGACTGAAACTCATTCCAGTGACCGAACTCGAATTCGCAGATCACAAGTTCACATTATCGGAAATCGCATGAGAGAAACCGCAGATCGAGTCCTGGATTATTCCAATACGTGGCGAGGAAAAATGCCGGCGCCTGTGGAAGAAATGGCTGATGAAGCCATCAGGAAAGACGAATGGCTGCGATCTCTGTATGAGAGCACGCAATCCCCAATTTGACGTTAGTCGCAACTCTTTGGAATAAATTAAATGCGTCCGGATACCTCAAGCCCGGTCTTTATTATTGGCGGATCGCGAACCGGTTCAACGATGCTGCAGACAATATTGTCGACGAGTCCCGAATTATGTCTGACGGATGAACTTCAGTTTCGATCTCCTCCGTGGATTCATCGAGATTTTGTTTCGGATATCAAGACTCATGTTGGATCGCTCGATAAAACAGGTGCGCTGGATCGACTGATGGACCTTTTTTATTCAGGCATTCCGGTCGGCTGGTTCTGGTCCGAAAGTGAGCGTCTGCTGGATCGCGACATACTCTACGAGGAATTGTCGGGTCGCCCACTGGATACGCGAACGATTTTTCATGCGATCCTTGTTGTACGAGCTCGCATGAAGAACAAAACGCGATTTGGTGCCAAATTTCCGGTGCACTATTCGTACGCGCAACAACTTCTGGATTGGTATCCGAACTGCAGGTTAATTCACACCACACGAAACCCGAAAGCTGTTTACGCATCACAGGCCGCAAAGTACTTGAAGCCAGAGCAAAGTCGGGCGGCACAGGCTTTCATGCGATTCAAGCAATTCGTGCACATCAATATTCAGATCAGCTGGACCGCCAGAGTGCACAGCAAACTGCGGAACCTGCCGAATTATCGATTGGTTCGCTACGAGGATCTCGTTCTGGAGCCCGAACCTGAAATCAGCCACCTCTGTGAGTTCCTCGAGATCGAGTTTCAACCGGAGATGTTAAAACCGAAACAGTTCGGATCGTCTTTTGAAGACATCGGCAATAATAACAAGGGGATCGAGCGTAGCTCTCTTGATCGATGGCGTACGGCAATATCAAGACCGACCGCAAAGATAATAGATATTTTGCACCGTCGCGCTTACCGGCTCTTCGGATACGGAAATGACTAAGAACGTTGTGATCCTGGTACCCAACTGGAGCGGCGGAATTGACAGGCTCTTCGAGAATATTGACCAGTATGATCTAGCGACAGAAACGGATTTCCTTGTCACCAAATTCAACACGCATGGTCGCAGCTTGCGTGGGCTATCAAAACTCCCCTTCGGCCTCGTCTATTATTCATCGGCTATTTTCTACACGCTACTACTTCCGTTTCGGCTCTTGAAGTTCGTCGTCATATGTCTTTTTCGCAACGTAGATATTTGCCATATCAACTTGTCGACCGGTGCGAGTACTTTTCGCAAGTATCTTTTCGCCCGTATTTGCAGGCTGTTCGACGTCAGGTTTGTCATTCACCTGCATGGAGGAGACTACCGTCGGTTTTACGATAACCTGCCGCGCCTGTTTCAGCGCATGGCTCGATCACTGTATGAAAAAGCCGATCGTGTGATCGTACTGGGGCCGCTGTGGAAGGACTACGTCGTGGACGTAATGGAAGTCTCCCCCGAGAAGATTGACGTTCTGCCAAATGCTGTTGCTGGTCCGGATTCGATCAACTGGCGGGAGAAAGAAACGCCGCCCCGAATCTTGTTTCTCGGCCGTCTCATTGAGACTAAAGGAATCGCCGAACTTGTTGATGCCCTATCCGATGATGAGGTGAGGACATTACCGTGGACGGCGACGCTGGCCGGAGATGGCGAGGTAGCTCGTTATCGAGCGCTCATCGATTCTCTGGGCCTGACTGATCGCGTCCGCCTGGCTGGTTGGATAGGCTCGGAGGCAGTTGACGATGAACTGAGGAAATCCAGCATATTCGTTCTGCCATCACATCACGAGAATCTGCCGCTCAGCATGCTTGAGGCTATGGCATACGGTCTTTGTTCTATCGTGACACCGGTGGGCTCTGTCGAAGACGTCATTAGCGATGGTTCGAATGGGATTGTCGTGCCTGTCAAAGACTCCGCAAGCCTGGCCGATGCCCTGCTTTCTGTGTTGCGGGACGGGGATGAACGCAGGCGCATGGGAGAGACGGCGCGCGCGGACTTCCTGGCTCACTACGACTATAAAGAATATCGGGGCAAGCTGGAACGGATCTATCGATCCGTCTTGTCAGCAGCCGACTAGAGCAAGTTCAAGACTGGCGGTTTGGGCCTGTCCTGTTCGGCCGAACCATCTATCCGTACCAGGATGAGTCCGTCGCGCTCTCGAAGCGTCACGGACTGTGTGGGCTGACCATTGTTGGTCACCGGATCCTGATTTCCGCTGAAGCGCTTGTATCCCGGCCCGATCTGTACCGTTTTTGTTCCGTTGCCCTTTGGATTGACGAGCGCTATGCCGTTCTCAAAGCGACGCATGTATACGCCGCGCTGCCACGCATCAAACTGCGGTGCGTCAATCGCCCGACCAAGATCGACATCATACTCGTCGAACCAGAAATCTGCCGTGTGTGCCGTATTCTGCAGCGAGTAATAGTAGTACCCATTATCCATCAAACAGGACGCTAAACCGTAGCGCATCACGGCATAGTCATCTTCGTCGCCTTTCGCGTGCATTATCGCGACGTTGTGCCGGGCATTGAGAATAGTCGTCTGATACTGCGCCATCATCGTATCCCAACCACCCCATGTCTCGGCCGAATGAGGGTAGCCTATCGCTGCCTCGTAAAATGCTGAGAGCTGACCGCTATACTCGGGCTCGGTTAGCATCCCGTTATTCGTTGGGGCATTGCCATCCACGTTGCCTATGAAGATCATGTTTGGCGCCAATTCCCTGGCTCTATTGAGGGCGTTTACGTAGCCCTTTCGAAAATTCTGTCGGACGACTTCGTTATTTCTGTCGTCGTCATCTCCATCACCATCCCAGTCGGCTTCCACCCTCGGCCGATAAAACCAATTGTCGAAATACCACATGTCGAGTTCGGGCGTGTCTCGAAAGAACTCTTCATAGTCGCGTCGGACCGCCCACTCCGGATATGTATCCCCATTGGCATCCCGCCTCACGAACTCGGTCACATTTACGTGCCATCTACCGGGCCAACTACTGGTGTGCTCGCCATTCCTGTCACGCGCGTACCAATCATTGTTCCGCGGATAGCCTGGACCGGTCTCAGCGTGGAGCTTGTCCCACTTGTCTCGGTCCGCACCATTATCCGGATCGTCACTCGATTCGTTGAAAGCTGTGTATTTGCCAACCAGGATTTCGTCGTTTCCTATCGACCGGGCACGGCTCTTGATGTCAATGACCAGATCCCGGAGGCGCAGAGTTTCGCCGGTTACTTCATCCCTGACCGAAAAACCTTTCCACGTTCCGAGAATCAGGATGTCCTGTTTGGCCAACCTTTGCCTGAATTCAGGAATGCCAAGATCGTTGGAGTTCCTGAATTCGACTCTCGCGATACGCGGATACGTATCTTTAAACGTCTGCGCGTATACATGCGGACTCAACAACAGCATACATATCGCGGCCAGACTGATCACTCGCCGCCCTACGTTGGCGTTTGACTCGAATTGTTTCGTAAATTGTTTTTTCATTAAATCCAAATAAAGAATTGCCACGAATCGATAGTAGAATTTGCCGGCGGCCATCCATGGCAAAGCAGCTGCAGGAGGAGAGACGATAAGAAATATCCGAAATTGAAAGTGTGACCCAGTACGCATTCCTGAGTGAGGACGAACTCACAATTTGGAGGCGCTTCTTATGTATTCACAAGCGATACGGCGCCGACGTTACATAAGACCTAAGTGAACTTGTCTTCCGCCGCAATAGCAAGCAGAGAATCTGCGCTGTCATCGGTCATTTTGCCGACATTGAAGTTCTTTACGACCACCGCTCGCGCCGCTCTTCCCATCGCCAGCCGGCGCTCGTCGTCGTCCAGAGTCTCTTTAATCTTGCCTGCTAGTTCATCGACATCGCGAGGTCGAACGAGGAAACCGCTGACGCCGTCATCGATGGCCTCAGAGGCGCCCCCAACCGAAGTCGTAATGACGGGCACCTCCATCGCCATTGCCTCGAGCATTGCCATCGAGAAAGTTTCTGCTGCAGATACCAAAAGCATGCAATCGGACGCAGCCAGTACCGGTCTAACGTCCGACAACAGCCCCAGAAACTCAATGCTGCCGTCGAGGTTCAATGCACTCACCTGATCACGCAGCACCTGCTCTAAAGAGCCCGTTCCAACCAACAAAAGACGACACGTATATCCTGCTTCTCTTACTCGCGAAAACGCATCGATCAGCACGGAGTGCAGCTTCACAGGTTGAAATCTGGCGATACAGCACAGTATCTTTTCATCTTCACGAAATCCGAGCGACGCTCTTAACGCCTGACCCGCGCTTCGGAAGCGCGTTGGCTCGAATTCATCAAGATCAACGCCGTTATGAATAGTGATCGCCTTGGGCGCCAGGAAAGGCATCTTTCGAATCCAGCGGTCTGCCTGACTAGTGCTGACAAACCAAACCCGGGCGCACTTCCTCAGTATTAGTCGATAAATCAAAACATCGGCTGCGTCCTGCATCAAACCGACGTTCTGCGTCGAATGCACGGCCGCAATAAGCTTGGGTTTCCGCGTCGAGAAACGTATTCCCATGTAGCCGAACAGCATTGCATTTCGCATCGTACAGTGCACGACGTCTATTTCGTACTCATCGATAATTCGACCTATTTTCTTTCCGACTCCAAAATCCAGTCGCCCTTTTTTTCGAAGCTGGAATAGCTTAACTTCATCGGTATTGACGTCATCCTTAAGATTATCGCCGCGACGATAAGAGAGAATATATTTTTCGAATTTTTCAGTCGGCAGCCGATTCACCAAATCCACGAGCTGCGTCTCAGCGCCCGCGCGCCATAGTCCATGCACAACGAACAGGACCCTTGTTTTAGCCATCGGCCAGCGAAATCCCGAAGTTTTCGTCAATAAGACGTTCATACTCGGACACGATCGCACGCGGCGAGTAACGATCGATAACAAATTGCCGGGCTCGCTGCCCCATCTGCCGTCGTTCGTCGTCATCTGATAACAAACGCGCCAGCGCTTCAACGAAGTCGTTTTGTGTATCAACCGAGATGCCTAGCCCCACGCCAGCTATTAAACCATCAGGATCGAAAAACGAGACGACCGGTACACGCCGCACCCACGCCTGGAAGAATGAGTTCGGAAATCCCTCTGAGTCCGACGTATTCAGGAACAACTTCGCGCGCAAAAAATAATGATTTACCTCGCTGTACGATATGCCACCGACGAAGTCGATATTGTCTAAATCTAGCGCCGCATCTCTGACATTGTCGTAGAGCGCCTCGGCACCTTTCATCGGCCCCCCGATCATCGTGAACGATACGTCGGGCATACTCCTGGCAATATCGAGAAGCAACTCCGGCCGCTTGAAATCGCGAAAGTTGTTAACCCACAACACATCAATGTCTCGTGCAGCGCCCTTGGGGTCTTCCGGGATCTCAGCCGCCATATCGATCTCAAACGAATGCAGCCCGTAGTTTTCCTGCAACGCACGTGCCTGGGTGTTGCTTTGTGCCGAAATCAGGTCTGCTCTGCGTAACCCGTATTCATAGATGCGACGATCTCTCTCGAGATTGATGAGCTGTTCCCCTGGCACACAGTCGGTATCGTGCGCAATTCGAAATATCATCTTGCGATTTCGACCGGCAACAAATCTGGCGACAACACCTGTCATAAGCCCCGCGCATGACTGAAAATAAATATCAGCGTCCGCTTTGCGAAGTGCGCGCCAACTCTTGACCAGGCGCGGGTAGAAAAAACGCAAGTACGGCAATCCTGCGAATCTGGCGTGGGTCTTCCAAACACGTATACCGTCAACAATAATGCCATCCTCTTGCCCAATATCACCGCTGACAATGCTGACTTGCCAGCCACGCTCTGCGAACGCTTTCGCGAGGAGCGTATGTTGAACCGACTCACCACCAGTACTGGCCGTCCTTACGTTTGGATCCAGAACCGCATAGCTCGAGCCTTCGATAAAACAGATTTTCGGTGGCGACTTCATTCTTCCTGTTCCCTTTGCTTCGCGTCCAATTCTGCTCTTCTCCGGTCATCGACGACAACTCTCAATATTGTGCCTGTCAGGGCCCAAATGAAGAGCCATGGTGTATAGATCGCAACGAAGAATATGGCGATGTGCACTGCCATGAAACCCGTTGTGAATCCGATTACCAGTGGCTTCAACTCTGTACTGATGTAACGGAGGCTTTTGACCGTATATCTGATAATCCAGACTACGATAAATGAATAAATGCTGAGACCGATCAACCCCAAATTGAACCAATAGAGCAAATAGGTGTTGTGCGGATCACCAAAAATACCGATGAGTACGCGATAGGCATTCCAACCATATCCGACAACGAAGGAAGGCGGCCAGTAAGACATTTTGGTCAGCAGGCGACGCCAAACATCGATTCGACCGGAACTCATGTTGTTCAAGCTCGTTCCACCGAGATCAAATTTTCCGAGGAAGCCGTCCGGATTCACGATGGCGACCGTCACAGCCGCCACGACGGTCAGTACCAGCACGATGATCGTACCCTTGATAATGGATTTCTTACGTACGTGATCCCGCGCGAGATACAGCGTATAGCTTCCGCTCAACAAAAGGCCGACCCAGGATCCGCGAGAAACCGTCAGGCCGAGGAGGATGACAGCCAGACCGGCACCGAACGCGAACAACAGTCTGCGCACGCCTATTGAGCCCATCGCAAGTCCAGCGGTTACCGGTATCAGGAAAATCAGTATGGCTCCGTACTGGTTCACCTCCTGCACGGGTCCGGTAATCCGCCCATCGCGCCTTTCGTTCATAATGCCGAGGTCTGGTATGTTGAGAAAATCGATCAGGGAGATGACATTTATGATCACCAGCAGGCCGACAAGCCATTGCAGTACCTTGATCGATTTCAGAGCGTCCCGGGGCCCATACAGATAGACCAGGAGAAACAAAAACAGGTCGGCGAGCTGACTTTTCAGAGCGATGAAACTCGATACAGCGTGGTATCCGCGGTGGAAACCCAGGAGGACAATCACGAGCCAGGTAAAGGTAGCGTAAAGAACAAGCAGCCCCCAAGCCCCATGCAGTGGCCAGGTTTCCCTGAGGGGGTCGCGATCGCCCAAAATGAACTCAAGTACGAGCGCCGCGAAAATCACGTACAGCATCGCGTTTTTCAAGCTCAAACCAGGCGCAAGCGACAATCCCAGGTCTAGCATGATGTCAGCAAGCAGTATGCTGAACAGACTTACAAGTAAAAACTGACGCATATCGCAGTAAGCCCTTGAGGTTTAGTTTTTGTTGCCCGAGCGTTCGGTTCTGCTCGCGCTAAGAAACCGCTTGGTTTTCAATCCAGCTTTGTGGTCGCGATTGGACGTTGCACGGATATACTCTTTGAGTGCGCTGCGTGGGTTGGTCCATCTGCGTAACATCGAAATTAGCAGTTTTAATCGATTGAAGGGATGTCCGGCCGCATGCAGCACCTGTCGGTGCGAATCCCAGAACTCTTTTCCCGCTCCCGTACCGACGTTTCGAGCCAGAAAACCATAGTAGGCCCGCAATTCCCGTGCCACGCTGCTGTGGTATTCCGATTCCGGCAGCATGGTTGGGCCGTACTTTTCGAGCAACAGTAGATTTTCCTGCCGGCGTGTATCAAGTCGGTTTGTCAACGATGTAACCGATTCGTTATGCCGACGAGTAAACGTCAGGACTTGCCTAACGAAACCAAAATCACATGTCTGCAGTAGTCGTAAGCCAGCGTCCTTGTCGGCGTGCAAGTACTCTTCCAAAAAGAAAAGTTCGTCGTTCCGCACCAGATTCGACCTGATCATGAATGCCGTAGGCGAACCAAGCACCGAAGCCTTGTCGCGGAGAATCGCGCGAGCTACCTTTTGGCCGTCCATGATGAATGTGTCTTCGCCCGCAACCAATGGGGCGTCCTTCGGCAGGCGATCCAGTGAAATCTGGTTTTCTTCGAGTCGATAGGCGGAAACGATGCCGATATTGTCATTGTTGTCAGCAAGGTCAACCATTCTCGCAATGCAGTCTGGAAACAGCCAGTCATCCGCATGGACGAACTTTATGTAGCCGCTATTCTGATCGACAGACTTCAGGGAGCGGTTCCAGTTTTGGATGATTCCAACATGGTCCTGGCACCGAATGACGTTAATTCTGCGGTCGGTAGCGGCGGCTTTCTTCGCGATCTTGAATGATCCGTCTGTGCTGCAATTGTCAACAATCAGATACTCAAAGTTCTCGTAGGTTTGAGCCAGAACGCTTTGAATACACTCCTGCAGATACGCGGCCCCGTTGTAGACGGGCGTAATTACAGAGACCAATGGATTTTTGGAAGCCAATACGAATAAACCTGTTTAGGATGAATCGCCACGAATCGAAACGACACGCGCCGGATTACCGACGGCAATTGCGTTGTCCGGAATGCTGTCAGTCACTACCGAGCCCGCGCCAATGACCGCACCGGCACCGATACTGACCCCGTCGAGCACGATTACGCCAAATCCCAGCCACGCGCCGTCGCCGACTCTGATGCCACCGCGCGTTTCCAGCGCCTGCCGCTTGACCAGCTCTCCCGCCGAGAAGCCGTGGTTGTATGCATAGAACGCGCAACCCGGTGCGACAGCGACGTGATCGCCTATCCTGACATCGCCCTTGTAAGCCATGACCTGGCAGCGAGGGTGCAGGAATGTGTCGCTACCAATCTCAATGCTGCCGCCCTGCCCTGTTTCCAATACAGAATCTCGTAATATGTGAGTGCTGTCACCTATGGTCACCCGACCACCACCCGTCGCCTGGTAGACAATTACACGATCGGCGATAAATGTCTGCGCACCAAGAGTCAGTCCCTCATAGTGGATGACCGCCTGCGGATCGATGTAGGGATTGTCAGTGAGGCGCGCCAGGTAGAACCTGGCCATATAGGGCGGTGCGAACATCGTGGCCAGGCGGGTCGCGAAACGACCCGTCATTCCCACGCCGGCAAATTGCATCCAGAAACGTTCCCACCGACGTCGGAGACTTGCAAGCATCACTTTTCCATTTGTCCGCCCGGCCACACCAGTGTAGCCGGGCGGTCAATATTGGCTAAGGTACAACTATAACGAGATAGCCTTGTCTTGCAATGCCACTGCCATCCGACATCGTTCCACCAAGGGTCACGGGACCCATAACATTCGTTGCTTCGACAAGAGCAAAGGTGCCGACGGAACCGTCGTCCGTTGTCAGATTCGTCGATAAAGCTGCGCCGGCTGCAAAACCATTCAACGTAGCTTCCAGCGGTGGTCCACCTGCCGGGTCGTACGCGATGTATACCGTGACCGGAGCAGTGCCAACATCGAAGGTCATGAAGTCCAGGCTTGCATCCGCATTGTCTGCGTTCGCCTGCTGAATCCACACGCCATCAGCCAGTTCAGAAGGCACGTTCGTCAATGAGAATCCAGTATCCGTGTAGTACTCGTCACCGGCCTCCAGCAGGTTCTGCTTGAGCCCATGCGTGTACGCATCCAGCCCGTCCAGAATGTAGATCGGTGCAGGACACGGATCCATCGGAGGGAGTACCGGTCCGGCCGTGATCGCGTCGTGCCACAAAGCAGCGACCATCGCATAGCCGAGCGAGTTCATGTGCAGCGAGTCCTGGAACAGGCTGAAGCGATCGACTGTACCGGTCAGGAAGCAGTTAAACAGATCCGGTCCGAGCATGACATCAGGCATCGTCGACAGCTCAGTGATGATGACCTGGTTGTACTCCATGACGGTCTGCTGACGCGTGTTGCCTGCATCCAGCTGTGTGGCATACACAGTGCCGGTATTGTCGCCGAACACTGGCGGCAGAATTCCCAGATAGACCGTGTCACGGCCATTACCTTGCAACTGCTCAATGATCTCGATCATTTCACCCTTGTAAGTGTTGTCACAAGCCGCACCTACGCAGCCCAATCCCGACGGTGCGGTGCTACCAACGTTCGAGTCGTTGGTGCCCAGCATGACCAGAGCACGATTCGAACGCGGAATCCTGTTGCGTTCGATGATCGACGGTAGACGCAGTATTCGGGACTCCTGCGCACGATCACCGGAGATACCCTCGTTGCCAATCAGGTTCGGCTGGCCGCGTGTCGTCGTGAGCATATCGCTTAACGGGCCAGTCCATCCACGTGTAGAGATGGTCTTGCGATCGGTCAGGTTCTGGTTGTCCCTGGCAAAATTGTCGTAGAGACCCAGGGTAAGGCTGTCACCGACAGCATCCCAGCGATCGCCGACACCATCTGCACCGATAAACACGTCGACGTTGGAGTCACGATCGACCTCCGCGCCACTATCGCGAATGTAGGCGCGTGCGGTGTGGTTGCCAACTGCCGCTGCGCAGCTTGAGGTGTATTCACCCGGGTTCGTTTCCGTTACCGCGCCGCACACGACTTCGCCGACGAATTCGATATCTACAGACCCGGTCGTTGCGGGCACATTACGCGCGATTGCCACGACATTTACGTTGCGCGGGCCTCCCGGAACTACGAAATCAGCGATAGGTGAGGCGATAACGATCTCAGGATCGGTACTGCTTGGCGTAATCGAGACATTGTCGAAACGGATACCGTCGCGTGTGTACAACGCCACGCCGCCGGTGGAATGATCGGCGTCGTAAGCCGCCATCAGATGATCGCCGTTAACGAAGACCTGGATCAACGGGCCGTCGACCTCGACTTCGAATTGCAGCGCCTGCCCGGGCTCGTAACCGCGGAAGTTGTGGGCGAGTGTCCGGAAAATCGGATCACCACCCAGGTCCACGCCAGCCTTGCTCTCGAGGCGCGTGCTGCCGCTTTCCGCGTTCATGGAGAATCGGTAGTAATGATCGTCATCGGTGTAACGGAACATGACGCCCAGGTCGTCAATAGCATCGACGCTCGGTCGCGTGCTCACGTCAACCGAGAAACGATAGTTCGTCAGGTTGACGCTGTCGGTCAGCAAAGCGTACGTACCGCGACGGTAAGTTTCGGTATTGTCCCCGGAACGAATATTTGTCGGACCGGCATTTACCAGGCGGGAGGACGACGCATCCCACGCAGATGCGACGGTTGTCGAGTCATCGACGAATGTCCAACCATCGGAATTGCCATCGGTAAAGTCGTCCGAGAACGGCAGTGCAAGCGTTGGGTTAAGCGTAACGATTACGGTGTCGGCCAGGCTCGGCGCACCGTCGTCATCCGTTACGACCAGTTCGAACGTTAGAATCTCATCACCACCGACGTTTGGTGCATCAAATGTCGGCATCGCCGGAACCGTTTCATCAAGTGCAACGACCGTCCCGGTCGTTTGTGACCAGGCATAGGTGGCTATCGTTCCGTCGCCGTCGGCTGAACCGCTGCCATCCAACGTAACCGCGTCGAGTGAGCTAACGGTCTGATCCGGGCCCGCATCAGCTGTCGGCGCCACGTTCGCTGTGAGCGAAATATCAACAGTATCGGCCGCACTTGTCGCGCCGTCGTTGTCCGTTACGACCAGGCTGAAAGTCAGCACTTCATCGGCCACAACAACCGGTGACGTAAAGGTCGGCATAGAGGGCGCTGCTACATCCAGCACCGCAGCGGTACCAGCGGTCTGCGTCCAGGCATAGGAAGCTACCGTTCCATCGCTGTCAGTCGACCCACCGCCATTCAGAGTGACCAAAACATCTACCGCGACCGTCTGGTCCAGTCCGGCATTGGCCGTCGGCGAAACATTCGCCGGGGGTGGGGGCGGATTGTTTTTGGA
>RCNB010000577.1_pt1 | contig 23973 bp, 22 predicted proteins | sample 2041321 | NCBI WGS metagenome assembly RCNB01 (sample SAMN09708232, study PRJNA481090) | Marine sediment metagenome, whole genome shotgun sequencing project. | reverse complement strand
ATACTTGCAGTCATTGCCTTTGGATACCCTGATGAAGAACCTAAACTAAAAAAGAAGAAAAAAACCGAAGAAATAATTCACTACAATAAATGGTAGTTTATTTTTCTATTGGTAGCATCAGGTCAAGTATAAACTGCCCATTGACTGCTTTTGGATCTAAAGTGTGTTCAAGGCATATGTCCTGTTTCATCGTGTAACCGTTATCTTGCACCCATTTGAGAAGATTCATCCATGCTTTGGGTATGTCTTCCCATGGCTCTCGTACCTCAACACGGGTGACCGCGTAGGTCCCTCCCTCATAAGTCTTGTATACTGTTTCCTTCTCGTTATAGTTTTCATCTATTTTGATCCAGAACTCGTAACCGTACTCCTTCTTTCCCTCCTCGGGGTTAGGATTATTAAACCCGTAGACAGGATGGTCATCGGGATTGTTAAGCACCCCCAGAGGCTGGGCCCATGTGATAAGCTTCTCCACGGCGTCGTTCTCAGGTGACTCTCCAAAAGCGTGGAAGCTGGCAACCCGCATGGGCTCCATTCTCACAATTTTTACATCTATTTTACTCAATTCCGGTTTCCTCATATGCATTTTACGTAGGTAATCCAGCCTTCTCCGGGCTTCAATTTCACGGATTCTCATTGATGTCTGATATGTCTCTATGATGGCACTAAGCATTTCAAAGCCATCCCGACTCAAAACGTATATCCCTCTCGCAGAGTGGTCAACAAGACTTGCCTCTGTAAGTATAGACATGTGATGTGACAGAGCGGTCTTCCCTAGACCAGCAACCTTCTGAAGCTCACTGAAAGTTGACTGCCCCTCCATAAGAGAGCCCAGAATCATCAGTCTCTTGTTATTTCCCAGAGCCCCAAGCACATTAGATAGGTCCTCAGTATCGAGTATGAATGAATCATCGTTCAATTGTGACTACCTGAATCGAACTATCTTTCATCCCCATATAACTATTATGTAAAAACTGAATGTTAGTTCTATATTCACTGAATAATATACTTCGCTATATATTAAATAAATAATAAAATCCTGTTGACTAAACTTTCTTTTTCATGATTGATATCTGGCCCATATGGTATAGGTTATGATTTAGGGCTCCAAAGAGCATTGACATGTAATCGTAATCTTTTCCTTTGATGATTTCATCATATTTTTCATTAGACATTTTTGATAACGCGATGATGAATGTGTTGACTGCATTTTGTAATTTTTGTTTTGATTCCCGCCAGTCTTCCTCTGTGTTCCCCATGGATGGCCAGTTCTCTTCAAAGGATACTTCAGGATATTCATGAGTTACTAGTGTCATTATTGGGACATTAATCCATGCAGTCATATGATCAACTATTTCCCAGATAGTATGACGCTCAAAAAGTGGTCGTGCTTGAGCTTGTTTGTAATCTACATTTTCAAGTATGTTAATCAGGCTTGGTCCATGCCATGCCCTCCCGTTGAATGTGGTTTTCAATTGATTGATGAGAACCTGTGTTTTATTCATCTCATACATTTTGGGTTGTTGATTGATAATAAAGTAATACTTTATCTACAAGAGCTTCAATGATGAGAAATCCGAAGACCAATTTTTCTAGTCTATCCGAGTATCTCGGAGCAACCTCACATTTTAATTTTTAACCGGCGGATTTATCAAGGATACTTCTTCATCAGAAATAGAAATGTCCCAAGTTGAAGGTCGGAATCCTGTCCTTGAAGCCCTGAAGGGAAAGGGGGCACAGAAACTCATTATACAGAAAAATATCAAGAAAAACGATAAGATAGAAGAAATCCTGAAGCTAGCACGACGCAAGAAACTCCCAGTGGAGTACGTCCAGAAAAAATGGTTGGACCGGGAATCCAAAACAGGTCGACATCAAGGAGTCATCGCCATAGTAGACAAACCTCACTATTACAAACTCAAGAAAATTCTAGCAGAGGGTAAACAGGAGATATGCCTTCTCCTCTTGGACAGGGTTCAAGACCCCCAGAACCTTGGTTCAATACTAAGGACCGCTGAAGCAGCCGCAGTTGATGGCGTCATAATCCCCCCAAAGGACAGCGTTGACCTGACACCTACCGTTCGCAGGGTCGCCATGGGTGGCGATAGCCTACCTATGGTTAAAGAGAGTCTGTTCCGTGCAATCAAAACGCTTCATGATGAGGGTATAACCGTGATAGGGGTGGACCCCTCAGGAAGAAAAACAATCTATCAGGAACACCTCAAAGGGGCGATAGCTTTTGTCATCGGTGGAGAACACCGTGGACTCAGTAATGAGATTCTGAATAAATGTGACAGTGTGGTCAAAATACCCATGCTGGGCTCAATACCCTCCCTCAATGTAGGCGTTGCCACTGCAATAGTGTTATATGAGCGGTTGCGCCAGATGAAAAACTAGAACTCTTACGCGAGCATATCATATTTTTTTAATGCCTAAAATATTAAGCATTGAGTTTTTCCTAAGCCTATGTTTCACTGGTTTCTTGCTTAATGTTGCTATCTGGCTACATTCAAAAACGCAGCATCCAATATGCGTACACAGTGGTTTTCCATAGTCTGAAATACATTTCTTACATGGGGTCATCTTATTTTTTCAATCCCTCTCTAAATCCTCAAACAATATATATAAAAATTGCGACAATACTGTTTCATTTATTAATATAATTGTACCATATATGATAATAATGTTCTAAAATCTAACTATGATGAAACGGGTTTTTGTATCCCTTACTAGCGGGAAAGTCAAACACCAGCCTGTCTAATATCTGTGGGTTACATTCTTTCTTACCGTAGGAAAGTCCATTAGTACTGACATCACAGATATTTATCAAAATGTCTTCATGGGTGGGGGTTCATAGATAATGAGTATAGACGCGCGCGTAATTTTTAGCAATTATAACATAATATTTAGGCTTTTTTCTTCTTTTTCATAGCTTTCTTAGTTCGTTTCTTTGGTTTTACTTTAGTGGTTTTTACAGTTTTCCTTACTGGTTTTTTCTTTTTTTTGTCGTGGGTTAAACGCTTGTGCTGTTTCATTCCAGCTTCAGTATTAAATCCTTTTCCACATATAGGACAGGGAACAATTATTTGGGCGATCTCAATATTTTTACCTAGCAGATTCTTACGAAATTGCTGCATCAGTTTGTCCCCTTCATCATAAGTGAGACGTTTCTTCGGGTTTACAACCAAGTTGATTGTTAGATTGAATGAATTAAATTGGTCTCCATTTCTCTGTAATCCAACCTCACCGACTACCCCCTTTATTCTATTATTCTCTGAGTCCTCAGCCATGGTGACCAATCTCCATGATATTAAACTCAATAATGCCTGTAATCCTTAAAAGCACTTCTAAGAATGCATTATCGTTATTCCTCAAGTCTTGGATAAATTGAAGCAGTTTTATTCATGAATCGATGAAAAGATAATGTAAATTCCCTCAGATATAGCCTCGATAAATCTATAAACTCTCATACCTTGTTAATCACAAATTTGAGGTATATTTGTGAATTATCGTAAATTTGGAAAACTGGACTGGAAGCCCTCCGCATTGGGCTTCGGTGCAATGCGCCTACCAATAATTGGAAACGATTCCAGTAAAATCGATGAGCCAGAAGCAATCAAGATGATACGTTACGCCATCGACCATGGAGTAAACTACGTGGACACAGCGTATGGATACCACGGCAGCAATAGTGAACGACTCGTTGGGAAAGCACTTAAAGACGGCTACCGTGAAAAGGTCAAACTAGCAACCAAGATGCCAACGTGGTTAATCAAGAATTACAGTGACTTTGACAAGTATCTCGATGAACAGCTTGCGAAGCTAGACACTGATAAGATAGATTTCTACCTCCTCCACGGGTTAAACAAGACCCGCTGGCCAGAACTGGAGACCCTCCGGGTGGAAAAGTGGGCTGAACGAACAATTGAAGACGGACGAATAGGTCACATAGGCTTCAGCTTCCATGATGATCTGGATACCTTCAAGAAGATAATCGACTACTATGACGGATGGACCTTCTGCCAGATCCAGTACAACTACATGGATACAGAATATCAGGCAGGAACAGAGGGCCTCAAGTATGCTGCAACCAAAGGACTCGCTGTCGTGGTTATGGAACCAATACAGGGTGGACGCCTAGCAGTACCCCCCCCAGAAGAGGTACAGAAAATATGGGATAAAGCAGGATCAGACCGGAAGCTAGCCGAGTGGGCCCTACAGTGGGTCTGGAACCAGCCAGAGGTATCTGTTGTTCTCAGTGGAATGAGCACCATGCAGCACGTAGAGGAGAACGTGGTAAGTGCTGGACGATCTGGTGTAGGCACCCTAACCAAAGAGGACCTCGAGACCATAGCACAGGTGAAGCAGAAGATCAAAGAGATTGGCTTCATAGGCTGCACTGGATGCGAATACTGCCAGCCATGCCCATCGAATGTCAGCATCCCCGAGGTATTCAGGATTTATAATGAATATTTCGCCAGTGGGAACAGTGACGAGGTAAAAGCACGATATCCTGAGGAGATCGAGGAGGCCAACAGAGCAAGTAAATGTATCAAATGTGCTAAATGTGAGGAGTTATGTCCGCAGCAGCTTCCAATCAGAAGCCTATTGCAGAACGCAGTCAGGACCTTTGAAGGACGTCGCTAACCCCATCCTTTTTCTTCTTTCCCGTTTTATATATTTACCACTAAGATTGGCAGGCTGAATGCATGGATTTTGATTATGAGCGATATAAACCCGTGCCCGTCCGTTATGAGCTTCGTTATGTGATGCTACAAAAACTCAGAATGGATGAGGACCCCCTCCCAGACATACAGGGAAGAGAAGAGACTAAACATGACCTCATCCGGGCAGTACTGAGCAACAGCCACCCCTACCTCGTATCTCGAGAGGGAACAGGGAAAACCCGGTTGGCCGAAAGCCTAGCCAAACTACTACCCCCAGTCCCCAAGATCAAAGATTGCCCGTACAATTGTGACCCTAAATGGCCTGAAGAATACAAATGCCCCTCCTGCCGTGGAGTAAAAGACCCCGACATAGAATTCATATCCGGGAAGGAGCGATACAGCAGAATACAGGGAAACGAGTACACCAACGAGGCTAAAATTCTGGGAGTCAAGGACATCCAGGCCATCGTAAAAGGTGACAGCCCCACTGATCCCAGAGCATTCATCGGCACTGGCGTACTCAGAGGAAACAGAGGTATCGTAGTTGTAGACGAGTTACCAGCCATCCCCACAAAAGTACAAGTACTCTTTCACCCAATTCTTCAGGAAAACAAGATAATTCTAGAGGAATACGCATGGGAACGTCCTATAGACATATTTTTTATCGCCACAGGTAACCCCACAGGCTTCGCCCACGTCAACAGGATACCGGAACCCCTCCTAGACCGCCTTGAACTTATACCTATGGGACTCCCAGCCGAGTCTATAGAGCGAGACATCATGTATAGGGAACGATTCAGAGTAATTGATGATCCCTACAGTGAAGCAGAGTTCAAAGAAACAGAACCCCTGTATATTGAACTCCCAAGTCTGAAACGACAGGTTGCTGCTCCCTGGTGGATAGTGGAATTAATTGTGAAAGCAACAAGGTATACTCGAGAATGTCCTAACATTGACAGGGGAGCCAGCCTTAGGGGCAGCATCCGATCCCTTGACCATACTTACTCTTCCGCTGAGATGAGAAAAATCAATATCTGCAGTATCAGTGATGCCCTCCAAGGATTGAATTTGGCACTCAGGGGGCGTGTTAGGATTCGGGCGGATCTCATTGGTTTCGATGACACCCCAGGTAATATGATGTCCAAGAATAATGAAGTCATTGAGGATGTCATGCATTACGCAGTCCATAATATTGGTGAAAAGATGCTTTCAGCATTTGAGGGAAGCCAAAAGGAGCTTATTAAGGAGGTTGACCAATTGGTCGCAGTCGGAATAAAGCCATCCGAGTCATTGATTGATTTCCCAAACGCGGCAGAGTTACTCCTCTGGATACATGAATCAGCTCCATCACAACCAGAGAGACTGATTAACAGTCTTGAGGATCAGTTATCAAATAACCTTGAGAGCGTGGACCCTGAGATATCATGGGAGTATTACCGTTCAGCTCTCGAGATCATAGCCAACCTGATACTGTCAAAGGATTCGTTAAGCTATCTCACAGAGCATGACCTGCTTTTTGTCCCTAAGCGGATGGAGACCTGATGCATAAAACAAGACCCAACCCTTGCAGCGACCTATCCAGCAGTCACCTGGATATCCTCAAAGAGATCGCCAAGATGCAGATGGGGCAAGGCCTTGACTATAACAGTAAGATAATGGATGAAGCCCGTAAAAAAGCTGTGAAACGCTTCGAGGAAGCCCAGCGGCGGAAGAAAAACGCTAAGGAGGATCTGAATGAGGTCGAAGCAAATCGTATGCAAAAAGCTATCGAGGAAATGATACAGGGTAATAACCTCGAAGAAGTTATGCAAAACTTAAGTAATGAGGGAGAACACTCACGCCTCACCTCTGAGATAGAGACCCTGGAGCATGAACCTCAGCAATTAGTCCGTAAAGACTTTGACGACGTCCTAAGCCAATTCCACAAAAAGGGTATTACTGATTCCACCAAACCTAAAATCACCTTAACAAGTAAGGGAGCAAGACTACTTGGATATGGATACCTTAGCCGGATTCTTCAGAAACTTTCACGGCAGGGCATAGGTCCCCATAAGATCGATGACATCGGTCATGGACCCTGGCATGCTTCAACTATCCGACCCTACGAAGTGGGTGACCCCTATGAGAGAATCAGCTTTGAGCTAAGCATTTTGGCCACACTCGAGCGTGGGGTTCAACCTGGAGACCTTAACATCGGAGACTTCCGCGTCTGGGAGGCCATCCATAGCACAGAAATCCAGTTCGGCATCATCGTGGACCAGAGTGCATCTATGGCACGTAGCGGAAAACTCGAGGCAGCAGTCCAAACAGGCCTCGCATTATCAGAGCTGATGAGAACCCAGTTCCCAGAGGATACCTTACACCTTTATGCATTCTCAGAAAAGGTACGAAAAGTCAGACCATGGGAGATAACCAGTCAGGCTGTACCAGCTGGCTACACAGATATAACAGCTGCCCTCAAACGATTCAGAAGAGAAGTAACATCGAAGACAGGTAACAAACAGGCACACCTGATCACTGACTCAGCACCAAACTATGAAGATGGTGAATACGTGGGCTTCCTACCTGCATCCAAGGGGCTCATTGAAGAAGCAAAACGTTACAGAGTAGCAGGCATAGTCCTCAATATTATCATGCTGGATGAAACACAGAAATTCCGGGATATGGCTAAAGAGATAGCGCGTCAGAACCTCGGAAGAGTCTTCTTCATGAAACCCGGTGAACTAGGAGAAGCGGTAGTAGAGGATTATCTAATCGCAAAAAAGGATTTTATAAAATTATAGTTTAGTCTTTAAGTTCGACGACCATCCAAGCCTCAATAGCAATCCATCCCGGGTGATAAGTCGGTAGTGCAGCCCTTGCTGGTTTACCCTCGGGGTCACCATACAACTCAACTAATAGGTCTGTAAAGCCATTTAGAACTGCTGGCTGGTCCATAAAACCCTCAGCACTATTAATGAACCCGACAACCTGAAGAACCTGCTTAATTCTATCCAATGAACCTAACTGTTTTTTCAGCTGCGCAAGGCAGTTGAGGCATGTTTCCTGTGCTGCCTTGTAGCCCTCCTTCAGTGTGAGTTCCTTCCCAACTAGCCCTCTCTTTGTGGAGTTGAAAGGCCCCTGACCACAGGAAAAAGCAATATTCCCAGACCACTTAGCCCCAATATAGTTGCCCATGGGGGCTGGAGCTTCTGGCAATTCAAGTCCTAGTAACCGGAGCTTTTCCTCGACACCCACATTTAAACCTCGTATGTGTCCCCAACATATAGTGTAATTACTTTTACGTCAGAACTAGATTCAACCAGTTTTTTGAATACAGCAGGGTTTGTATCCCAAACGTGCATAGGTATAGCAACCTTAGGGTGTAAGGCCAATGTGGCTTCAGCTGCATCTTCGTTATCCATTGTGTATGTGCCACCACTTGGAATGAGTAGCACATCGATGTCCTTCAGAGCATTCATCTCAGGAATGTAATCAGAGTCACCAACATGGTATATTTTTTTACCTTCAGATTGGACAACATATCCTACTCCTAATCCCTTGGGATGGAACGGTTTTCCTGGCTCCCTGAAACGTTTCACATTATAGGCTTCAACGGCTTCGATTATTACGTCACCGTAATCAATCTTCTCTCCCGGTTTCAGGCTCTTCCAGAATGTAGATACATCTCCCTTTATCTCTGTATTTGCGATGTTCTTTGCGCATCCCGGTGGGGCTATTATCTCTGTTCCCTCATGGTAAGCAAGAGAAATTTTAGATGGATCACAGTGGTCGTTGTGACTGTGGGTTGCTAGAATAATGTCGGCTTTCTCATCATATTCCCCACGGTAAGGGTCAATATAGATGATTTTTCCACCTGTTGTGAGCTTCCAGCTAGAGTGTCCTAGCCATTTGAGCTTCATATTTACACCATAGAATAATTACGGGTGGGGTTTATCTAATTTGTCCCTGTTATAGGCCCAATTTTTTAAAGAGTTTCTTAATCTTACTGACAATACCTTTGTTTTGTACCCATTCCGGTTCAACAATCTCCTGATCCTCCCTAATTTTCTTGATCTTTTCCATTCGAACCCGTTTTATAATCTCCATCTGTTTCCTAGTGAGATCACTTTGCTTTTTCACTTTGTTCCTTAGCTTGCGTAAGGGTTCCTCACCACGCTTGGGCAGCTGTTCAAATATGATTTTCTTGACCTTTGGTTTAGACCTTTGTTCCTGAATTGTTTTAATTCTCTCAGCAGGAATATCTTTCAGTATCACCTGCTTTGGTTTAGGTTCTGATGTAAGTACCTCTATAATGGGGGCTGAGGGTTCCGGTTCAATGATCATTGGCTCTTCGAATATAGTTGGTTCCAGCTCCATCTCTAGCTCAATATCCTCAACCATTCCTGGTTTCATGCTGGCCTCTTTTATCGGTTCAATCTGAGGGTCTGGTGTAACAAGCTCAAGTATCTCAGGTTCCAGGTGCATTGAAGGGTCCTTTATAAGGTCCATAAGTTTGGGAAGTACATCAGCTAATACCTTAGTCAGTAGGTCTCGGTTGTCCTCGTCCATCAGATTGATTAGCTGGATTCCCGCATCCTTTCTCATGATGATCAATTTTCCATCGTAGGAGATATTTGCTTTTTTCACCTCACTTTTCTCTACAGGTAAAAGAGATAAATCTACATTCACATGTTTCAGTGGCTTGGAAAGAGTTGTGAGGATATCGAAGAGGTTGTCAACAATCATACCTTCATCGGAAATGAGTTCCGTGAGAGTCTCTATATCTTTCCTCATGTCCCTGATAACTGAGATTACCTCTTCCTCATTCAATTTAGCATCTAATACAGCCTTCGCCATCTGATCAGTTAAAGCCTGTTCATTAGATGTCATCAATTACACCCTATTGCAGCCATAGTATGAGGCTACTAATCAATGGAAGTCATCTCCACAAACGTGGAAATCGATTTGTATGTAGAAACAGACTAAATACACTCTCCATTTTTATATTTAGAACAGAATTTATGACTGATAATTATGAGTGACGGTTCCAAGAAGAGACCCGATCAAAATCTCAGAGATATGTACCAGAATTGGCATCCCCAAGTCCTCTCCGACTTTGAGGAGGAGATGCCCAAATACTGGGGACGCAAATGGAAAGCAAACACCACAATCGGAAAACTTAGAATGGTCCTCCTTCACCGCCCCGGACCAGAGTTTCTTTCAGTGGGAAATCCAACCCCTTGGCCACCCCACGACAACTCCCTTGCAGCCTGGAGAATGACTTTCAAACCCGACCTCAATGAACTAATAACACACCACGAAAACCTCTCCCAAGCATACAAGGACGAAGGCGTTGAAGTGCTCATCAGGAAACCTGACTCCAGTAACACTCCATACCAAGTCAAAGCCATATATACTGATGACGTCTGCCATGCTGCCGTCTATGGTCAAATCATTCTCCGCATGTACGACCATATCCGGAAGGGTGAAGAGGTTCCCACTTATCAGACGTTGGCAGAGGCAGGATGTCCCGTTGTAGGCATGATTACAGGAAACGGAATGGTTGAAGGTGGCCCGGTAGGCTGGCTTGATGAGAAGCATCTTGTCATCGCTGTCCACTATCCTCGAGCAAACACCTACGATCCAGCTGTAATGAGAGCTAATGAGTGGGGACACGATCAGTATGCCCGTATTGTGAAAGCTCAGGACCCAGAAGTGGATATAAGGCTCTGTCCCGGCTTCGGTACACGCCTTGATGTTAGCCACTATAAGATGATTGACCGACATACCTCTGTCGAGGATCCCAAGAAGATGGACCCCCACCTAGTTGCGTGGATGAGATCCGAAATGAACTGGAACTTTATCGTCCCCCCAGACGATGTGTCCACCTACACAGCTCAAGGAAGAAAGGTCGGTCCTGGAACTGGGGTCGTTTTAGAGCCCATGAAGATTCTAGTACCCAATGGCAAACCCAAAGCCACTAAGTGGCTGGAAAGCATCGGCGTCGAAGTAGTTGAGGTCGAGATGGGAAGTCTGGTCCGCCCAAGGAACAGCGGTTCCATCCACTGCACAGCAGGAAGCATCATCAGAGACCCCGAACCAAAAAGCTACTAACTCCCAATTTTCACTCTCCTCTCCCCTACGGGAAGCTGCGTTCTCCTTAAAGGCAGAGCCATGCTGCTCCTCAATTGATATGACTTCTGCAGCCGCCTCCAGCCCTCAGCGGGGGCCCCCATTCGAGTCAGCTATGGGGCTCCTCCGGAAACGGGAGACTGCAATTCCTCTAGGGACTGGGAGCCCAGAGCTGGACCGCCTGACAGGAAGTCTCGAACCAGGTCTATTCTACCTTTTCTACGGGGACGAAGATGACGGTATACCCGACACGGTGCTTCACAGACTTCTTGTGGAGGCAGTAGCCCAGGGCGGTAGGGCGGTCTACGTGGTCTGCGGTAACTATAGGCGGAGCAGGACAGTGATGGACTCCGAGTTCCTCCTCAATCTAATCGATGATGCCGGCCTCGATATGGATGACGCCCTCAACAGGATCCACATAGTCTTCGCCTTCTCTGAGCGACACCTCATGCGGATGCCTCGCCTCGTGGCGAACCTCCTTGAGGAGCACGAATGCACCTTGGTCGCTGTGCAGCAACTCCCTAAGCTCTTCCACGGTGAGGATGCCCTCCGATTCGAGGAGCTAACTGAGTTCACAGGCATTGTCAGCCGCCTAAAGGCATCCTGTTCCGAGCATCTGACCACTCTCGTGGCGACCTCACGACCCACAGGCAGAGGTAGGCCCATTCCAGAGCCCGAGGGAGGCAGCTACTTGAAGCATGCAGCCAACGCCATCATATTTCTCAGGGAGTCCGGCAGGGGCCCGGTATCGGCCTACGTTGTGAAGCACCCAGATAGAGCCCGGATGGGCCGAGTGGTGCATTTCGGTGGAGGGGGAACCCTGTGGGACGAATAAACAGTGACTCAATGCGTGGAAGACTCAACGACGCAATGGTCCAACTAAAACGCAGATATAGGGCTGCCCTCAAAGATGACGATTTACAGTTCATCTTCGATGAACTCCGCGCCGCCAACAATGAGTCAAGTCATCTCCTAAAAGAGCGCGAGGAGGCCAAGTTGTGAGACATGATGGATGGCTCTTAGATGTTCAAGCAAAGTCAAACTACATGGAGCTCTGGATAAGGACTCAGGACGGAGGCCGCATCAAACTCAGGGAGCGGTGCAGACCCGAGTTCTACGCCGAACCCATTGACGTGGAGCCCGAGGTCCTCTTGGAGATGTTGGAGGAGCACCCCAACATCGCAGGCATCAGCATAGAGCAGAGGGCAACCTATATTGGCAGAGCTCGTATAACTCCTGTTCTTCGTATCCGTGTCGACCGCTTGGAGAACTATCGTCGAGTCCTCTACGATCTGGATCGCACCAGGTTCGTGGCCGACATCTATGACTCCGATATAAAACATGAGCTCAAATACCTCGCCGACCGGGGCCTCATGCCTATGGGGCGTGTAGTGGTAGAAGCGGATAACCAAGGCTGGATCAGGAACATCACATCTCTTCCCCGGGGTCTGAAGATTGAGCCTCCACCCATCAGGCTCCTATGTTGGGGACTGAAACTAGACGGCCTGAAGGCAACCATATCCATCTTCAACCAGCGTCTTGAGGTGGAGTACACCTTCACCGGCGGCATCAAATCAACTCTAACTGGCTTTCTGGACCACTGGGCTGACCTGGACCCAGATGTGGTTGCCTGCCGGGAGAAGGACCTCATAGTCCTCCTGAACATGTCCCGTGAGCTTGATCTACGCCGTTTTGGAGCCGTCAACAGGGCTGGTGTGGAGCTCTACGGGGGTAGAGTCCATGTATCTTTGTCCACCTATGGGCGGATGAGTCTCTCCGGCATAGTTGAGCGTGTTCAATACACGCGCCTTCCAGCTCGCATCAGCGTGGAGTGGGCGGCTGGTATAGCCATCGAGATGAGGCAGTGCTATGAGGCTAGGAGGAAGGGTATACTGCTCCGGAGGTTGGGTGGCTTCCAACCCGTGATGACTCTGAGGGAGTTTCTCACAAGGGATATGGGAGGTATCATCTTTACCCCAAATGTCGGCCTCCACGAGAACGTGGCCGCCCTAGACTTTGAGAGCATGTACCCCAACCTCATCGTCCGTCGCAATATCAGCTATGAGAACATAAGAGAGGATCCTGGCGCTGAGGGGTTCCTTGTCGACTTCACCAGAGAGACTCTGGACAGACGCCTCTACTTCAAACACCGCAGATACACCTACCCCGAAGACGCTCCAGAGTATGCTTGGTGCAACGGACGCCAGCTAGCCCTCAAAGAGATTCTCTTCTGCACTTACGGCTACAGTGGATGTTGGGCCAATAGGTTCGGTAACTATGACACATTCGCCGAGATCAACCGTGCTGCAAGGGACACCCTCGTCGAATCCATGAATATCGCCCGGAAGCAGGGCTATCGGATCATATACGGCAACAATGACAGCCTATTCCTCCAGAAGCATGGCGCAACCCGGAGTGACTATGACTCCATGGCCAAGCAGATCACCGAGGAGGTAGACCTCTCTATGGCAGTGGAGAATCATTTCCGGTACCTTGTCCTCCTACCCCAGAAGGGAGAACCCAACACGGGGGCAGTCAACCACTACTACGGAGTAACCTACGACAACAAACATGTATTCAGAGGTATAGAACTCCGCCAAAGGGGCACCTCCCCATACGTAGCCAGGGTGCAACGACGAATGGCCGCTGAGTTCCTTGGCTGCAATAGCAGGGAGGAGGTGCTCACTGATGGACTCAAGCGCGCCTATGATGTTATGGATGATGCATGCAGATGCATTCGCAGAGGCGAAATCCCAGAAATTGAACTCCACATGAAAACCCGGCTCCGCAGAGACCCCCGAGACTACAAGGCAAAACTACCCCACGTTGCAGTCGCCGAGGCTTTAAACCTCACAGGGAGACCCGTGGAGGCAGGCAATATGATAAACTATGTCTACGTGGACGCCAAGCATGGCAACCCGTTCCGCAGGGTCCGCCCCGGAGTCTACGATGGAGGCGTGGACATCAACAAGTACGTGGCACTGGTCCATGCGGCTGGGGACAGTCTGTTCATGCCCTTCACCAGGGAGGTTGAAAAAATCACAACGGCAGGAAGCCTTCATACCACGACGTTGAACAAATTCTTTATTTCCTCTGGGAGAGAGGCAAGGTGACAGACGATGGGTGAATCCGATCTCCATGCATACCTGAAGCAGGTAGGAGCCGCTTTTCTCATGAACCAGGGGTGCTTTCTCGTTGACGCCGAGGTACCGCTCTGTAGGTATGGGCAGCAGATGATCCACGATCTGGATGATCATCATATTGTTGATGTATGTGGTATCGGTGAACGATTCTACAACTTTAATGACTCCTCTTTAGGTAGAGGCGAATATGAGGTGACCCGGAACATCCTCAGGGGTATCGAGGTTAAGGTAAGCCGTAGCGACTTCCGTAATGGTTTCATTTGTACGGCATGTAATTACAACTATCTTCTTACACCGATGAGGCTTGTGGCTCCATGGGAGGTACCTAAAGGTGTAGGGCTCGTTGAATATAACAAATACAAATTCAGTGTCGAGTTGACTGAGGAGAACAAATTCCAGTTTAAAGGCCTCAGGGTGGTTAAGAAATCCCAGCACCGATCCATCAGTCCATTCCAAGTGGATAATGCTACAGCATACATAGCCCGTCGCAGGACCAATTCCCGATTGGAGAAAATCCTTGAAACCCTCAAAAGTAGAAATGGGAATGCTTTATTCCAGACCGATCCATGAAGATACTTGATAAAAATGTCTGAAAAATTAACATGCCCAAAATGTGGTAAAACTCTGAACTCTAAGGTAGATTTGGAGGAGCACAAGAAGGAACATATGAAACACGAGCAATAACCCACCTCTTTTTTCGTCTATAATAAATCTGACCGATCCCATATCAAAGCATGAATGAAACTAAACTAGTATTCATATATAATGCAGACAGCGGACTCCTCAATGCACTAAAGGATGGAGTAGAGAAGATAGTCTCCCCCTCTACATATCAGTGCAGGCTATGTGCATTGACCTTCGGCACAGCAACCATGAAGTCCCAGTGGCGACGGTACATCAATAGTTTAGAGATGCCTGTTCTGTTTCTCCACAAAAATGAATTCAATGAGAAATATGACGAACCAGACGCTGAATTTCCTTCAGTATACATTGGGAAAAATAGAAAGCTGGATCTTTTCATATCAATGGATGAGATGAATAGTAATAAAACCCTTGAAGATCTTATAAAGATGGTAAAGGACAAGTTGGGGCAACTTTAATCTCACTTTCATCAACCTCTCCCTCCTACAACATTCTGGGTCGAGTTTAAAAAATAAACCACGACCTTCCACTCGGTTTACACATTGGTCGAGTATAATCCGAGGATACACGTGGTGGAACTGGCTCCAATGGGGTACAGGTACTACAAAGGAGCTTTCAACAGCTTTGAGCATGTACCCCCTAAATATACCTGGCGTCAAGTAGACTACAGGTCAGATGGGACAGTCATCTATGTTGACCTCACTAATGAAGCCTCATTCTCAAAATTGTATAATTAATGCGCGCATAAAGTGTGCAATGTGGGATAACCAGAATGTAACTGACAATTTTAAAGAAGGGATACGTATCCCCAAACTCAGCGCACGCGAAGACATCACCATTTTAATGGGAGGAGGGCATAAAAAGACATGATTGATTATTTAAGGTAGTAAAAATATATCAACCAGACCTACATGGAGCATCTCACATCCTGTTGCACCGCCCTTGATAACATTCTAAACGGCGGATTCAGATATGGAGATGTATCCTTAATTTACGGTGAAGCCTCATCAGGGAAAACTACCCTCACTACAAGTGTAGTGATCAACCATCTTCTTAGTGATCAGTGGAATAAAGCCTACTATATAGATAGTGATGGAAAATTATCGATCAGAAGACTTGTAATGATAGCTGGGGGTGACGAAAGTATCCTAAAGAGGTTAATCATATGGACCCCCAAAACATTTGAGGAGCAATCTCTCATAATCGAGAGTCTCCCAAGCGTAATAATCGAAGAAAAAGCAGTTGTAATATTTGATTCCATAACAGGACCTTATAGGTTCAAAGCAGGGGACTCAAGGTTAACGTTCACAGCCAACAAGGAGCTAAACAGGGAATTAGGATACCTGTCTGAGGTAGCTAAGACAAAGGATGCTGCTGTTATTATTGTTGGGCAGGTTCACAGTGTCATGGATTCAGATTTTCAGGCTGTAGAACCTGTAGCAAATCGTCTTCTCAGATACTGGTCTGACGTTATCCTTAAACTAGAGACCACAACCGTAATTGGTATACGTCAGGCACTATTAGAGAAACCAGATGGCGGTGCCTGCAGGTTCAAGTTGAGTGACATAGGTATTACGGAGGTAAGCAGAACATGGTAGGCGTTGGAGACTTTGTATGGTTCTTTGAAACCATTTACATATATCTACCTGCATACATCGCAAACTCTACACCGGTAATCCTCACAGGAGGGGGCTCACTTGACGGTGATAATAAATTCATAGATGGTGAACCAATACTTGGCACCCATAAAACGGTACACGGTACCCTATCTGGTATAATAGCTGGAACACTCACGGGGATACTCCAAGGACAGCCATATCGTGGTGCACTCATGGCAATTGGTGCAATATTAGGGGACCTTATCGTGTCTTTTATAAAACGAAGGCTAAAACTCCCCCCTGGAGCCATGTTCCCGATAGCCGACCAGATGAGTTTCATAGTTGTTGCAGTCATATTTGACATGTTAATTGTTCCAGTACTTCAGTGGGACCGGATCCTAGTAATTTTACTTGTAACCCTCCCCATCCACTATTTTGCTAACGTAATCGCGTGGATGCTAAAACTGAAAAGCAAACCCTGGTAAATACATTATTTTATGCAATATATTTACATGCTGCAGAAATTCAAAACAAATTCCTCAGAGAATGCATTTATGAGTGAAGTTGTAACTAGAAAAACCTGTAAAAAAAGGTGAGGCTCTGAAACATACTCTAAATCAGGATTTCTGGTTCATAACCCCTTTAATCCATATCAGAATACTTGATCTCAACTCAGAATGAGCGATATAGACCAGCATTCCAGTCAGTATACTGAAGCAACAAAGCTCAGGGTTTTGTTAATCCTATCTCTGATTCTAGTATTCCCTCTTTTCATTGAGTATACCCCTGCTGTTAATGCTGATTTTTACAGTGACCTATTCGGTAATGTTACTACCATCACCAAACCTGTACCTGCTGTCCCAATCGGGGAGGAGGAGATACCTATAGGTGGAGCTAAGACATTCATCTACAGCCTCACAGCGGGTCAAAGATACCATGTATATCTTACAGGTGAATGGGCAAACCCACAAAACCCTCTTACAGACTACGATATTTACGTCTACTGGATAGACGGATCCAAAGTCATATTCACATCAAGCCATACAGAAAGCTGTGGTCTACCCGAGCAGGTTGGCAATGATGCTAATGGGAGATACTTCACACCAACACATTCAGGGTTATACTACTTCAAAATATCAAATGACGCATTGGAGAGCTCAGCAGCTGAATCTGGAACCTTAATGGTATTAGAGAACATTGACCTAAACAAATGGAAACCTCTATACATGGAGGGAAAAGTCAACAATGCGCCAAGGTTCAAGACCTCGTGGTCATATGAATTCGTAACCTCAACACCACGAATCAAAGTATACGTTGATGTCCCAACTAGCTTAGATATGTATGAAGCACGCCTCTACATTATGGGAAATCCCGGTGCATCAAAAGGTGAAGATATCAAAGACATACCTATAGCATGGGAGCCTGGTCTAAACGCACAAGTCAGTGGAGTATATGGCGGGTACAACCTCGAACAGAAAGGCTACAGACGCCTTGATGCAATGGCAAGTTGTGAAACCAACGGGCAGGACATGATTATAGATTTTGAAACTCCCCTAGCAGGTGAAACATTATACCATTTAGCATTTATTGCTGAATATGGTGAAGGCGAAATCAACTTTATTGTTCAGACCGATTTTGATCCCCCCGAGATCGAGATAATAAACCCTCAAACAGCTTACCACGAAAGAATATGGCCAAAAATCTCAGCTAAGATAACAGATGAATCAACAATAGAAGAAGTAGCCTTCTCATATAGTGTAGACGGGGAGACATGGACATCAAGAAGTGTTACCTATGAAGGTGACAGCGTTTACAGCGTCGTAGTCCCACCAGTTAATCCTAAGAGTACGGTTGAGTACAAATTTTCAGCCTTAGACCCATTCGATCAGAAAAACATACTGAATATGAGTTATGAGTATCAACCCCAAACCGATTTTAGGCCTCCATTATTAACAATGATAGACTTCCCCACATTGGTTGTAGAAAACAAGAACACATGGCTCATGGTAAACATTCAAGATGAATCAAGTTTAGATGACGTATCTTTCTTCTACACCGAATATGGAGGAATCACCCTCTCGGAAAGCGTAGTTTACAGCCATGGAAATGGTAATTACAGCACAATGATTCCACCCGTAAATCCTGGTGTTCTTGTGGAATATGCATTCACTGCGATAGATGATAACAACCTTGAATCAGAAATATCAGGTAATTATACAACTATAGGAATGGGAAACGTGAACATTAACCTCGGGAAAACAAACATTTTCGGAGGGGATATAATTATTGTCACTGGGATAGTCTACCCTGTTAAAAGGTCAATACAGGTTATCTATACCCTGGGTGAAGACATACGAGTTTACAACTTAACATCAAATGGTGAAGGCCATTTTACTCACACCTATAGTCCTCCCCTAAGTGGTGACTGGCGGGTTCAAGCAGAATACCTCGGAGAAGAATATTATTTGTACTCAATCTCAGAACAAGAAAACTTCACAGTAAGCCCAGTTCAAACAACGATAAATTGCCAAGTTAATACAGAAAAGTTAGAGCTAGGAAATACCCTTACAATCAGTGGTATGTTCTCATACCCTAAAGCAGGATTATCAATCACCATATACCTAACAAATGGAGAAAAAAAATATTCCGTGCTAACATCAACACATCAGGATGGAAGCTTCAGCACCACATATGTACCAGATGAAAAAGGAAAATGGCAAGCCCAAACAAAAGCCTTCACAGACGGATTATTCTACAGTGAAGCGGAGAGCAGTGAAGCGTATTTCAACGTTGTGAACCCCACGCTGACAACGACTCTCCTCAGATTACCTGAAAGAATATACACTGAAATAGGATGGCTCCTGCAGCCACCATATCTATATGGAATAGTTGGGCTTGTGGGTGTTGCTGGGGGAGGAGTATACATTTACTGGCGTCGTCAGGAGGAATAATGAAATTGGTGGCTGTTCTAATCCATAGAATTATATCCTTTTCACCAATCAATACTCATGTAAATGACCGAAGGTTAACCTACAATCTACAGTGTAATACTGTAAAATCATCCCAAAATAAACGTTAACCTGCCCCGGAGAAATATGTATGTCAACGACCCGGAGGAAAATGCTTGCAGCCGATGAAACAATTGCAAATAGGGTCGTTGATATAGCGAAACGTAGAGAACAGACCGCTTATCAGACAGTTAACAGTATTCTTGAGCAGGCGATAAAAGCGGATAGTATGGGTCTCGCTCTTGAAGACATCATCGATAACAGAGAGATGATTGAACGAGCCAAATCCATGGGTTTGACATTCACTGTTGAACGACTTCTATACCAGATGGTTGACATAGCCCACAATAGTTCAAAGAAAAAAATAGAGGAGCTGTGGCTGGAAACAGGACGATGGTATGGAAAATACTTCTCTACAAAAAATCAGGACCCTATTTTAGCCTTCAAAGAGGCAATGGGATTATTGAATTTAGGAGACCCCGTCTTCACAATAGAAAACGGGAAGAATAAAAAATTACAGATATCATGTGTAGGAGAAAGATTCTCAGAGGGTTTCACAGAGGTACTAAGTCTATATATCGAAGGAGTTATGGAATCCCTCGGGTATAAGCGAAATGGAAAAAACAACTCCAAAGGTATCATACGCCTAACTTTTAAAATGTAGGTGAAAATGATGGTCTCTAAGGGTCCCGAAGATACAAAACTCATCTTCCTACCAGAGGAACTGGTGGACAAGATGAAACAATTAGCTCTCCGAAAGGGAACCTCCTTAAGTGCATACGCAACCGAGGCAATAGAACAAGCCCTTCGAGTAGAAAAAATGCAGGGATCCTCAAAAGAGGCAGTAGACATTTTTCACTATTACCAAGTTTCAAAATCCTCAGGTGCTATACAGATACCCAGATTAAAATTCAACGAAATGTTAGAAAACAGCAATTTAGAGAAATCCGGTAACAGTTGGTATGAGGCAGGAAAATGGTATGGTGAATATCTAAAAACTCGACTCAACGATAATGCCCTTCCCTTCTTCAAAGAAGACCTTATTCTTTCGTGGAACCTCGACGAAGTAGAACTGAAGTACGATGACCTTTACGCAGAGCTCTCTCTCATTTCCTTCAAAATAACTGAGGAGTTAACAAAACTCCTGCTCAACTATATTACAGGAGTAATGGAGTCATTAAACTTCAAAAAAACCAATCAGGAAAGTCTCAGAGGATTAGCGAACATGAAGTTTACTAAAAATATAGATGACTAGTCTTAATCATAACTAACTATCATTAACATATATGTATAAACTCATAATAGTAAACAACCATTATTTTACACTTTTAATTAGGCTTGATTAAGCCTTCTTTATTAAATTTAGTGTAATATGACTTGCTATTAGGTGTTAATCAGTTATTATTGTGTAGAATATGATTATAAGACTCATATTATCCTGTTTTTTCATTAATATTCCTTATATTAACTTTAAAAATTATACTTTCTGTATACAATGACAGTATGTTTGTAGACATACCTTTAAGTAATTGAGTTCAGGATTTCAGATCTAATCGTCGAGTAGGTTAGAAACTTTCAGGGATTTCCCTAGGGTTCTACCCTCTAAACGATAAAAGAGTGTGAAAATAAAAAATGAATATGAAATCTAAAAAAATATTATCTCTAATGATTCTAACGCTTTTCGCTATGTCATTTGCTACTCTACCCGCAGTCTTTGCTTTATTACCTCCAGTTGTTTCAGAAACTCAAGTGACCGTAGGTCAAGAGTTTGATGTTTCTGGAGTGCTCGGAGATGTAACATCAGGAGCTGCTGTTGAAATATACTGGGACATCGTTGAAGGACCTCTCTCTCACAAGATAGGTGAGGGTTATGGTGCTCCTAATGGTTCCTATTCTGTAACGGTATCTGCTCCTGCAGATGTTGCTGGGGATCACTATATATGGGTAAAAGATACTCATACCGGTGCAACCGCAAAGCAAAACAATGAAATTGAAATTCTTGCTGGAATTACAGTATCTCCCGATGAAGGTTTACCTGGTGATTCTGTTACCGTAGAAGGTAGCGGCTTTGATGCCGAGGAAGACCTCTGGATTAACTTCTATGGTGGTATTGCTGTTAATGTTGAGAATATTACTACAGCTACATGTGATGACTTAGGTGCTTTCTCAGTGTCATTTACCGTGCCTACAGTTGCTTATGGTGACTACTTTGTAAACGCAACAAATTGGATGGGAAATGTTGATGAACAACCTTACAAGGTTGGAGCATCAATTTCAATTTCTCATTCAGCAGGTCCTTCTGGTTTAGTATTAACAATAGATGGCAGAGGATTCGTAAATGGTGTATTAGATCTTGATGGAATAACAATTGATGGACAAATATTGGAACCTGTTGACACATCTGTTACAGTTGTTGGCGGATTATTCTCCGTTGATGTAGTTATACCTTCACTAATTGTTGGCGACTACACAATAACAGTAGACGATTTGACATGGGATGGAACAGCTGACTTTGAAATAGATGGTGTACCTTATGTGGAAATCACTCCAACATTCGGTGCTCCCGGTTCATCTCATACTATCATGGGCTACAACTTTACTCAAATTGCCGGTACAATCGTTACAATAGTACTGCAAGATGGTACTCCTCATACATCTACAACTTGTGATAGTAATGGTGAATGGGAAGTAACAACCGCAGTTCCAGCAAAAGAATTCAAACTATGGATTTTCAACGCCTCAGATGAATACGATGTAAACGGTACAGATACCTTCAAGGTTGGTATACTTGCAGTAATTCTTTCACCCACTTCAGGTGCTTCAGGATCCATATTAACCGTCACAGGTGTTGGATTTGAAGCAGGTGAAGTCTATAATGTAACCTTTAATGGTGAAGTAGTTGCAAGTGGAATAGTAGGTCTTGGTGAAGATCTTTCAACCAACTTATACGTTCCATCAGTAGCACCTGGTGAATACACAGTACTTGTCAACGATGATCCTGGTAACGAGTTAGAAGTACCTTACACAGTTACAGCTACAACTACACTAGATGCTTCTCCTGCCAATGTTGCAATAATGTACGAATTAAGATTGACTGGAGAAAACTTCAAGAATGCAGTAACCCCTGTAATGTTCTACATATGGAATGAAACTCACAGCTGGGAAATTACCGGTGATGTAGTTGGTGGAACAACCGACACAGATGGTTCCTTTGCAGCAACATGGGAAGTTGATATTACTCTACCATTAGGTGGTGTATATCACATAAACGCTAGTACAGACGGTGGCGATCAATATGCTGAAACAACAATTACGATTGTTGAAGAAGAAGTTGATATTGCCCCTACAAAAAGTGCATATGCCCTTGGTGATACAATTACATTCAAACTAAAAGCCACTTTCCCAAAGAATAATGCATTACTAAGAATCACTGACCCCTCAGGAAACCTTTACTACGAGACATACTTGGATGATTGGACGCCAGTAGGTAACTGGGAACTCATTCAGATCAGAGATCAGTTAGATGACGCAAGTGGATACCCATACATACTACCAGAAGACGCAGAAACAGGAATGTGGAACTGGACAATAACTTACACGTCCGTGGTACATGGTGACCAAATGTGGACAGGTTTGTTAGAAATAGTCCCCGCAACAGCATTACAACTATATGATAGCCTAAATGCAGTATCTGACCAATTAACAAATGTCACAGACATTGTTAATGGACAGCAGACCGCAATCGGTGACATACAGACTGGTCTATCAGACCTAGCATCAACAGTCTCTGGAAACCATGATGCATTAGACAGCCTATCCGATCAGGTAGCAAGCGCAGTCTCACAGGCAAGCAGTGCCGTCGACGCAGCGAACCAAGCAGTAAGTGCTGCCCAATCTGCAACAAGTGCCGCCAACCAGGCAGCATCAGTTGCACAGGAAGCAGTATCTGCAGCCAACAGCGCAAAAGTTGAAGCCTCAAGTGCAAAGACAGCAGCCCAGGCAGCTGAATCAGCAGCCGTGGCCGCAAAAGATGCATCTAACGGTCTATCAACACTAGTCTACGGTGCAATCGCCGCTTCACTGATAGCTGCTCTCGCCGCAATCGTAAGCTTAATGCAAATAAACAAGAAAATCGCTTAAACGCGAACTTTCCCTTTTTTTCTTTTTAATTTTCGAAAATTAGATATTTCTCTGCATATATTCCTATAATATGTCTAATAATGAATCACTAGATCCATCAACCCTAGAACTAGAGCAACTGCTCAGTTTATTTATCGGCCTACTCTCCGGGAAAGCTTGGGAATATATAGGTCTCCGACTTCCTCACGGAAAGAGTGAACCTGAGAAAGATTTAGTTAAAGCCTCTATAGCGATAGATACTGTTGATTTCCTAGTAGAGAAACTTGTTCCTACAATGTCCCATATTGAGGCTGAGAGAATTCGTGGATTAGTTTTGGATCTAAAATTAAATTATGCTAGACAAACCTAAAAAGAAGTGGCTGCGGTTTACACCGCGTTTACTTTGTCTAGGTAAAGTTTGCGTCTGTATAGGACACCCATAACGTCTGCTGCTCTCTCTGGTGTGTTGTAGACGGGTACTTTGCTTGCTTCCATGATCTTGGCGCTGCCTCCAGCTACGTCTGCTGCTGGGTCGATAACGATGACTGGTTTGTCATATTTCTGGTATGTGGTGATGAGTTGTCCGTTGATCCATCCAATCATTCCATCGAGGTCTTCCTGGGGTGTGCCTGGGAACATGGTGCTGATGATTGCTGTTCCAAGGCCTATGGTGATCATACCG
>RCNB010000575.1_pt1 | contig 24004 bp, 25 predicted proteins | sample 2041321 | NCBI WGS metagenome assembly RCNB01 (sample SAMN09708232, study PRJNA481090) | Marine sediment metagenome, whole genome shotgun sequencing project. | reverse complement strand
GTTGGAATGGTTCGCACTGCATCCGTCATCATCTGCAATACGGAGTCGATCCAGCCACCGTAATAACCCGAAATGCCACCTATTATCAAAGCTAGAACAAAAGCAATAAAGACCCCGATGGTTCCTACCGCTAGCGAGGTGTTGATCGCCTGCAGCGTTCTGGAATAGATGTCCTTGCCAGTCGAGTCCGTGCCGAATATATGAATTTTGCCCGAATCGACGCCGAACAAATGCGTCGAGAAATCCATCCCCATGAACTGGTATTTATCACCCTCCGGGAAGAAAACCACGTAGCGACGCGCGTCCGTGTCGATCTCGGTAACCCAGCGGAAATTAGTCTGGATCGAGCGACTACGCTTGTAAGTGTAAATAAAAGGTCGCAGCGAGCATCCGTTCTCATCACAGAAACTAGGGACATTCGGTGCACCGTTTAGATAGTCTTTATTGCGCCCGGCAATCGTCGGATCATAGGGCGTCAGGAAGGGTGCAAAAAATCCTGCCAGGATTAATACAATGAGAATGCCAGCTCCTACCATCGCGGCTTTTTGTTTCTTAAACCGGGCCCAAATCAGCTGACCCTGTCCGGCGGTGAAGTAGGCCTCTTTGCGTTTTTGGTCGACATTCACGTCGACGTTAGCAGTTGTGTCTGTCATCTCAACTTATCCCAGGATGCTGCGACGAACGCGCGGGTCGGTGAGAGCGAGGACGATATCAGTAATGAAATTGATTCCGACAATACTGGCAGTGAGCATGAAAATAATCGCCCCCGCCAACTGCTGATCGTTTGACCGGGCCAGCGCCTCGATCAACAGCGAACCGGCTTCAGTCAGGGTCAAAATCAACGCAACAATGGGTAACTCGTTAAAAATTCGATTCAGGTCAAACCCCAGCGAATTGATAATCGGCCCAAGCGAGTGCCGCGCCGGATAGCGCCACAGCAACCTGCGCCCGGAAACACCACGCGCCGCCGCTGCCAGAACGTACAATTTACCCACTTCGTCGGACATTAGAGCGCGCACGGTCTGAATCGCAAATGCAGTAGCGGACCAGGCCAGAATAAATACCGGCAGCCAGGCTCGCGAGAGGAAGTCTTTGACCCGATCATAAGACCAGGCCGCATCGCGAAATTCTTTAGAAAAGAGTCCGGTCAGGGTGTCGCCGAAATATACCGTTGAAAACAGCATTATCATCAGTGCCAATAAAAAATTCGGCATCGCCAGGCCGAGATAACTGACTAGCCTGAGGCTGTTGTTAACCATCGGGCTTTTTGATGTGGCGGAAATAATTCCGACCGGGATAGCAATCAGGTAAGCGAGAAGTAACGAGGTAAGACAAATGCCGAGGCTAAACCAAAATTTCTGGCCCAGCAGTTCGCTGATGTTAAGACGCAAGATGCAACTATCACCGAATTCGCCCTGAAAAGCATTAACAATCCAGCTTCCCCAGCGCACTAGGTAAGGCCGATCCAGGCCTAGACGAGCACGTTCTGCGTCAATGTCTGCAGCTGTTATTACCCCGCCCTGGGAGCTCTTGAATGAGAGGTAGCGTTCCGCACAGTCACCAGGCACCAGTTCCATCAGGCTGAAAACAATCAGGGAAACCAGAATCAACGTAAATACCGCTAATAAGGCACGTGTGATTGCGAAACGAGCGAATTGCATTCTCTTCTGCGCTCCTACCTATTTTTCTGCTGAAAGTGGCCTGGTCGACCCGCCCGAGTAAAAATCATCCCTGAAAAAATCGTCCCTGAAAAAATCGTCCCTGAAAAAATCGTCAATATCAGTTGTCCACGGGCATTCAACAATGCCCGCGGACCGACCATTTCAAAAAACTTACTTGTCAAAGTACCACTGAGGACCGCGATATGGATAGGACCTGTAGTAAGCATAAGATGCCGTTTTATACTCAGTAAAGTTTTTCAAGGTATTGATGTGATAGATCGGTGAAACTGACTTCACAGTACCGATGAAGAGCAGGTTTTCAGTCATGGTTTTTACCAGCTTTTGACCCAGTCGATCGGATTCAGCGGAGCCCGCTATTTCTGCCTGGAAGGCACTGATATCTTCGATCATCTCATAGGCATAGGGCGGTGGCTTCACCCCTTTGGCTCCATCAGAGTCGATGTATTCACCCCAGAGTACCGCTGTTTTTTGGTTGAAGTAATTATCGTAAGGCGGCAAGAACAACTCGGAAACGCCAAGGATGACGGCCAGCGGCTGGCCTTTCGAGTACATCGTCACGTCGAGTTTATTGGCGGACATTGCTGAACGGAATTCATCCGTTGTGACCTCTTTAACCGTATTATTAATCCCCAATGCAGCCCATTGCAGACCCACCAGTTCGACCTGTTTGATCGATATCGCCTGGGTGGGTACCTGAAGGTTCAGGACAAGCGGTTGGCCGTTAGGCAATTCGAGCATGCCATCCCCATCAACGTCTTTCATGCCGATTTCATCCAGCAGCTTGGCGGCTAACTTCGGATCATACTGAGCGTAATGTTTTACCCACTTTTCATCAACAAAAGAGGGGGTCGGAGAAAAGCCTATATATTGCTGGGGCGTACCCGTGCCGAAGAACACAACTTCGTTGATTTCATCACGATTGATGGCCACAGACATCGCCTGGCGAAATTTCAGGTTACCGAAGACCTTGCGTTTTTCCAGATCCTCGGAAGTCACGTTAAAGGCAAAGGTTGGCATCGCAACTTCGGGTTTCAGTTGCATGGTGTAGCTGCCTTTTTCTTGATTTTCCAACAGCAGAGGCATGTAATCCAGATTCAATGCCTGGGCTTTAAAAGAGACTTCGCCATTCACCAGCTTCAGCAAACGGACCTCACTTTCACCGACATACAACTCGTCCTGCTCGTTGATATAGGGTAGCTGGTTACCGGCTGTATCGACCATATAGAAATACGGATTGGCAACAAAGTGACGACCCTCGGTGCTTTCCGCAACGACTATATGGCTTTCCAGTGTCGGGTGAGCGTGTGCTGGCAACTTCGATAGTTTGTCAGAGTTGGTCAGCATCGGAGACGGTGTGTCCATCCAGTCAGAGCTGCCGTAGTAGGCGGCAATGGCGGCATAGCCGTTTTTGAAACCGAGTTTTTTTGCATTGGCATCAGCATTCGAATTAACCGCGGGATGCCACTGGCCGAGAAAATGCTTGGGCTGGAAACCCTGTGCATAATGGTTGGCGAAATGGGACAACAGGCCGGGTTTTGGAGAAGGCAGGTTGAAACGCACTGTTTGCGCATCGATAACATCGACCGTCATCGGCTTGCCGGCTATCAGGGCATAATCTTTGGCCTTTTCGCGAACATTCGTGTCGATCGCCAGGTTTTCATACCAGAACTCGACATCTGCGGCACCGAAGGGTGCCCCGTCCGACCATTTGTGGCCTTTGCGCAGGAAGAACGTCAGTTGGGTGAAGTCATCGTTCCACTCCCAGCCTTTGGCGACGTTTGGAACGATGGTTTCAAGATCGTCCGAATAGCGCACCAGGTTAACGTGACGAATCGCCATGAAGTCTGAGGTGCCCGATTCGGTTGCATTTGACAACGCATCGAAGGTGCCACCGTATTTCCCAATCGAATCGTAAGGTGCGACTATCAGAGGTTCTGCTGGCAGGCGCTTGGCAAGCGACGGTAATTTCGGGTTGCCGAAAATTCGCTTATTAAACGCGGCGGCGCTCGGGTTGCCTTTATACGTCATAGTGCATTTAGCCAGAGACTGAAACTCTGCCAGTTCATACTGCTGCGGGTACATTCCGGCTGGAACGCCTTTCATATTCGCGACCGTTACTGCCGGACAGCCAGCCGCGTTGGCGACGCTGGTAAAGCCAAATTGCGCCGTCATCAGCACAATTCCGGCGCAAACCGGTAGTGCCAGTTTCACAGGTTTAAACGCTTTCATTTATTGTTTCCTCAGATTCACTTTGGTTTATTTGCTGCTGTTTCGTAGCCATTATTATTGTGCTACCGCGGGTCTTTTCGCACGCTGCAGGCGACTAAATGTATACCGAGTGCATGCAACTTGCAAGCGGCGCTAACATCAACCGCTATTTGCCTGCGCCAAACAACTACCCCGCTGATTCACTTACTCTTTTCGGATAATGGCGGCAAAAAGCATAGGAATAATTAAACCCCTATTTGCCATATTCCACCTAGAAAAGAAAGATATTAACGACGCCGACCAGCTCTGGGGCGCCCGAAATCTGACTAATTCCCGTCAACCCTTACTATATCCCTTGAAGCATCTACTATTGTTGTAGCTGAGCACTTAACCAATCTTGCAATAAGCCGCGTCGCCAAAAAAGTCCAGCGGGAGAAATTTAACCGGCTAAATCCAACGCCTGACCTGGGAACGGTAGACTGAATAAGCGTCGCTAAACTTGGCTGCCAATATGCGCTCTTCGGGTTGAATCTGAAACCGGTTGATATAGCCAACAAAAAACATCGGCGCCAGCAAACCATACCAATTTCCGAGAAAAATAACCCACCCGGTCAGAACCAATAACAGAGCCAGATACATTGGGTTCCTGGACAAACGAAAAACACCTTCTGTTACTAGCGCCGAGGTTTCATCGGGTTTGGTGGGTTCGATTGTGGTCTTCAGGCGAAAGAATTGGTAAATCGCGCAGGCGGCCAGAATAACCCCTATCATCGCAGCAATCATCGCAAATGCGGTCGCCATAGATCGCCCTATTGGCATCGGGGGCGCGACGCCATTCGAAATCAACCAGGCCATAGCGCCGCACAAAATCAAGATGATGGGTGGATGAATCTTGAGCTCGAGGTTCGGCATCTCTAGAGTTTATTGAAGACCGTTTTCATTCGACAGAGACTAACATGAAAGGACTCAACCAACATTTCTCGCTGATTGCCTGCAGACGCATAAACAGCCTGATTGAATTACTACCACAGAATTTTTAACTTCTTGCCAAAGGTTAGGAAAGAAATACCAGCATTGAATGACGATGCCGTCAAAGAGCTATCGCTGTACTCCTACCGGATTATTTATGAGATCAAAAGTCAGAGCACTTTTGTTTTAACCGAAGTACATAAACGACGGGGTTTAAAAGCGGGGATATTGAGCGATAGTCTAGCCTAGACTACTAACAAACATAAGTAGGAAACACAACCACTAAATCCCCCCCTCTCGCGACTGGACCACTTCGCAATAGCGTCTTTACAGTGAGATGCAAGGGCTCAATCATTGATAAACCCTTTTAATTAAGGATAACAGGGACATTTGATTTAAATAAAGAGATAATATCAACAATTGACCCCTTAATTTAATTTTCCTTTCTTAATTTCCCTTACTTAATTTTACTTATAATGCCTAATTCTTAATTTCTTACGATTGACTTGGCACTCCCGACCTAGACTTTTTAAGGGCCGGTTAATTAAACAACTTGAAGACAATATTGCTGCTGTCATGGATAAGATTCACAATCTCTTTGTGACCCGAATTTTTGGCAATTTGGTAGGCGTTTAATTCTTCATTGTTGCGCAACTGTTTGTCAGCGCCCGAAATAATCAGCATCTTGACAACAATTTCCTGGCCGGTACCCGCCGCCAGCATCAATGCCGTGTCACCAACATCGTCTTTCACATTGACATTGACCTTTTTAAGGAGCAAATCCTTTACAATTCGAGGCTTTTCAGACAGCACAGCCAACATTAACAACGAATTGCCCTCGTTTGTTATCACGTTGAAATCCGCCTTGGAATTGAGTAAAAGATTTACCGTCTTTTCATGACCGTTAATGATTGCCCTAGCAAGCGCACTATGACCATTAACATCAGTTTGATTAATATTGAATTTTCCAGTTTTGATCAATTTATCGCTAGTCTTGACTAAGCCTTGGGCGGCACTGTGCCAAAGAACAGTTCGACCCATGGTGTCCTGTACCGCAATTGCCTTATCCTGTTTAATCAGTTCGGAGCTGAGATCATCCATACCAGCCTGAATCGCCTTCAACACAAAACGATGTCGATTGGCGCCGATGTGTTTAGATTTAAGCAACGACCGGGCAGATTTATTTTGCTTCTTCTCGATTGCTAACTCAAACGGCGTACTTCCAAAGGTTGTTTCAATCGATGGATCGGCCTTTTTCTTCAACAAGAAATCAACTGACTTCGAGCTTTCTGAATCTACCGCAAGATAAAGCGCGGTTTCGTCTCTAATATTGGTAGCGTTCACGTCTATTTTTTTCGTGAATAGTAGTCGAAGAGTCTCAATATCTCCCATGCGGGCCGCAACATGTAACGCCGTGTTGCCGTCTAAATCGGTTGTGGCCAAGTCGGGTTTCTGAGCTAATAACTGATTCACGATCGACCGATCGCTGGATTCTATCGCAATATTAAGCAACGGCCAGCCGGTGTATCGCTTCCCTTTTAAACGAACTAGTTTTTTGAAAGCCTTTAGATCACTTATCACCGGCTTCTTAGACCTCACAATTGGTTTTAACCCAAGTTTGGCAAACAGAGCCTTGCTGCTTGAATTACCCGCTACGTAAGCTAAGTCCACAGCAGAATTATTTTTTTTGTTCACCCGCTTGTGACTAGCGCCTCGTTCAAGCAACAAGCGAGCTATAGCCACGTGTTGATTTCTGACCGCCAACATTAAAGCCGTATCGCCCCGCCTATCGGTCTGGTCAATATCAATGCGTCTTTTTAAAAGCGCCACAACAATTTCCATGTAGCCGCGGGCAGAGGCCACCACTAACGGTCGATTGCCGAGTTGATTGGGTTGGTTGAACTGGCGTGAATTTTTGAGCAGCCTCAGCGCCAATTGCGGCCATTCCGCCCGCAGCGCTGCCATAAAGGGCGTATTGCCTTGATTATCGCGAACTTTCAAGTTAGCACCATCGGCAATAAGTGCGGTGATGAACATTTCATCGTTATGCCTGATCGCGTCAAATATGCCCGCTCGCCCAAGTGCCTTCCCAATGGGTAGCGGAAAATCCTCAAACGCTTCAAATTTTACCTTAGCGAGCGAGTGACCTTGCGCGGCTGACTTTCGATACCATTGGCGCACCTCATGGCGAGATGCCGGAGAGTCGATGGTTTTTTCTAGCAGTAGGCCCAGCGCATATTGGGCATCGGGATGATTTGCAGATGCAGCTTCGCGATAGAGTTCGGTTGCTTTTTTTAAGTTTCGCTGAACACCCTTGCCGGATCGATATAACCCAGCCAGCCGATACTGGGCCTCTCGATTTCCCTTTTTCACCAGTGGCTTTAACAAGACAACGGCTTGCCGGTAATCACGCAACCGAACTAACATTCCAATGTCGTCCAATGCCGGATCCAAACTGCTCCAAGCTGGAGATGGCAAAAGGAAAACCCAGAACAACAACAGAATTTTAATCATGATTATCGGTCGATTCATACTTAAACCGTACCGTACTTTGTATTGACTTTGATACCCATTTCCTTGAGGAACCCCGTCGGCAAAATGCCACCCGCATTGACGATAATGGCATCGTTTTTGATTTTAATCTCTTGAGAGTCTCGCTTGAGCTTTACCTCATGTGGGGTGATTTCCGTAACGTTCGATGACAAATAGAGTTTGATTTTAGAGTCCGCGACATAACTGTCGATGCGTTCCCTGTTTTTCGCTTTGGCGCGCGAAAAACTATCGCTGCGATACGATATTGCGACTTTACTTTTTCCGGTGTCTGCAATCGCTAAAGCGGCCTCAAGAGCGCTGTCGCCGCCACCGACTATCAACACTCTTTTACCGACATATTGTTCCGGATCAATCAGCGAATATACGACTTTGGGATGATCTTCACCTGGGACCTCCAGTTTTCGCGGGGTGCCGCGCCTACCGATAGCGAGCAGAATACTGTCAGCCGAATATTTCCCACGGTTTGTGACTATTGCGAAGCCATTTTTGCCCCGTGAAACTTTAGCCACCATTTCTTGGTATCGGATTTTGATACCCGCTCGATTCTTGACCCCCTGCCAAAACGCAAGCAATTCTTCCTTGGTGGTTTCTTCAAAATGCATTGTTCCGACGATGGGCAAGTCAACCGGTTGGGTCATCACGATTTTGCCACGCGGATATTTATAAACCGTTCCGCCGAGTGATTCTTGATCCACAGTAAGATATTTCAAACCCAGTTCCTTTGCTTTTAAGGTTGCCGCCAGCCCCGCGGGGCCCGCACCAACAATGAAAACCTGGCAGGAATTCTGAGATGAGCGAGATAGCTTCTTCGACAGCGCCAACATCGCTGCTTTGCCTTGCTCGATACCATTTCGAATCAATCCCATACCACCGAGTTCACCCGCGATGTAAACCCCTGGCACATTGGTTTCGAATTGGTCGTCAACTTGGGGAATGTCGACCCCCCTCTTTTCGGTTCCAAACACCAGCGTTATCGCGTTCACAGGGCAGACTGTCTTGCAGGCCCCATGACCGATGCAGTTCGCCGGTTCGAGCAGCTCTGCCTTACCATGAAAGATTCCGAGGACATCATGCCCCAGCTGTTGCGGGCAAGCGTAAACGCAAGATTTGCAACCGATGCACTTGTTGCGGTCAATAATCGGGTGCAGTGAAGCGGGCTCCGAAAGCCCGGACTCAATCGCTTCTAGGCGAGTTCTTGCGTTCTTACGTTCCTGCCAGCGGTACCAATAAAAATACGTCAACAGGAAAAAAGCAGGGGGTAACAATGCTAACCAGTAATGCAACGAAGTCATTTGTGACGGTTAGCCTCTTCGCATAAATCCGAAGACATCGTTGTCCGTTTGGCAGTTGTTAGCAGAAGGGGAAACGACTCGGGTTTTACTAGATTCCTTTGCATAATCCGGGTTCGTGATCGCATCATGAGAAAAAGCCTATTTGAGGATGCTTCACACAGCCGATTTACAGTAAACTGTACTACACTCTTTTCAGTATAGTTGATATAGAGCAGATTTTTGTCTAATAGGTTCACATCCTTTTTACTCGGCCTGACTTCTGTCCTCTGGTACTCTGCTATCTTCTTCGTATTGGCTATTGGCTGGTCGGTTCGCGATCAGAATTACCTGGTTGCGGAATCTGGTATCGGCTACTGGTTTGGCATCATTGGTGGGTTAATGATGCTTTTGATCTTCGCCTACCCTCTGCGTAAGCGGTTCAAACGTTGGGCTTCGATAGGTTCAGTCAAGTCTTGGTTTAGATTCCATATGTTTCTGGGCGCAGCAGGTCCGGTGACGATAATTTTTCACTCAGGGTTCAAACTAGGCTCGTTCAATAGCAGTATCGCGTTCTTTTGCATGCTAATCGTGGCCTCCAGCGGCTTGTTGGGGCGCTACTGGTACCAACGTATTCACCATGGCCTGTATGGCAGCAAGGTTCGTTTTGAAGAATTCTACTCAAATGAAGATCTAAGCAAACTCCTAACGAAGACCTCAGTCCCACTGGATAAGCAGCTGATCGGCGAGTTCCAACATCTCGAAGAGAATTTAACCCATCGTCATACAGGGATTAATCGTTCGCTTGGTTTTTATCGTGGGATGAAAAAAAGAATCAATCAGGTGCGCAAAAAGGTGGCACGATCCGCTCTCCAACGCGCTGAAAAGAAACCGATTTTGGCCCGTCTGAAGAACTTGCAGTTAATTTGTAAACTGGGGATCAACGAAATTTTATTCTCCTATTGGCATGTTTTGCACATCCCTCTTTTGGTCATGCTCATTCTGACCGCCATCATCCACGTGCTCGCAGTCCATTTGTACTAATGACGCGTTTCAGCCTAGCGATTATGTTGCTGAGTTGCCTGACTTTCAACCATGCTGATGCTGCGGATATCGAGCAGTTCTTAATGCCGGGAGTCCTGATCGAAGGTCACAAAGGGCTCGAATCTGAGTGCACAAATTGTCATGTCAGGCTGCGCAATACCACTCAGAACACCTTGTGCCTGGATTGTCATGACCACAAACCAATCGCCAATGATATACGTGATAAAAAGGGATTTCACGGTAAGGATAAGAAGGCAAGTTCCTTGCAGTGCAAGGCCTGCCATAGTGACCACAAAGGACGAGATGCCCGGGTCATATGGCTCGACAAAGACCGCTTCGATCACCGTTTTACCGACTTTGATTTATCTGGCAAGCACAAGTTGGCCGATTGTGGAAGTTGTCACTTGGAAGATAAGAAATATCGGGAGGCACCAGCCAATTGCTACGCTTGCCATTCAGAAGACGATGCGCACAAAGGCGACAGGGGTAAAAAATGTGAGGATTGCCACAATTCAGCGGGCTGGGGTAAATCTGCATTCGATCATGATCAAACGGACTTCAAGCTAAAGTTTGCTCATACGCAAGTCAACTGCAACGCCTGTCACCTAGGAGGGGAGTACAAAGACACACCGAAAAAGTGTGTTAGCTGCCATGCTATTCGAGATGTTCACGCCGATCGATTCGGAGCGAAATGCGACAGCTGCCATCAAGAATCAAAATGGAGTGATTCCAATTTTGACCATGATCGCGACACCGACTTTGACCTCGAAGCAGCGCACCTTAGCGCAGCCTGCAATGATTGTCACTCACCCAGCTATCGAGTTTCAGCCAAGAAAACAAAGGTTCGCGATTGCTATAGTTGTCACCGCGACGATGACCCTCACGAGGGCTTGAATGGCAATAACTGTCAGAATTGTCACAGCGTTAAGGGCTGGCCCAAGGCGAAATTCGATCACGACGTCAACACCGACTTTGCACTCAAGGGCGCACACCAAGACCTAGCTTGCGAAACTTGCCATGCGATCGATGCGAAGACTAAGGAAATTGACACCGCATGCTACAGTTGCCACAAACGAGACGATGCTCATCAACGCGAGTTAGGGACTGAGTGTGATCAATGCCATCAGGAAACCGCTTGGTTGCAAGATGTCCGCTTTGACCATGATCTGACCGACTTCCCGTTGATCGGACAACACAGCGTGGCTGGCTGTGAATCCTGCCATTCAACATCGGTTTTCAGTGACGCTGGTAATCAATGCATTGACTGTCATGCGGCCGATGACGTGCATCAGCAGGGGCTCGGCCAAGACTGTGCGCGCTGTCACAACCCCAATGATTGGTTAATATGGTTTTTTGACCACGATGAGACTGATTTTAAACTGCGCGGAACCCATGCAAAATTTCACTGCCATAGCTGTCACAACCAACCGCTAAAAGACTACGACAAAACCAACGGACGCTGTATTGATTGTCACCGACGCGATGACATCCACGAAGGAAACTTCGGTAACAATTGCGACAACTGCCACAACCAGAAAAGTTTCGATCAAGTCGACCTGAAGGCACTCAAACGCTTCAATAAAAATAGTTCGTCGGGTTCATCCCAATGACAAAAACAAACATCAGTGGGGTCAATCTGAAGAGTCTAGGTCGCTGCCGAACTTTCTTGGTGATTGGTATTGTGATTTTATTGAATGGTCTGAGCGTGAGCGGCGTTCTAGCTTTCGATTTCGGCGAAACTTTTGATCACGATCAAACTCGTTTCCCCCTTGAGTTGAGACATGCGCTGGTCAATTGCGAATCCTGTCACCTCGACGGGATATTTGCCGGCACCCCATTGCGATGTGCTACTTGCCACTCCAATCAGGGTCGAATCAAAGCTTCTGCGCCTTCAAACCGTCATATTCGAGTGACGGGCGATTGTGAGTTTTGCCATTCATCTGCTTCATGGACACGCGTCGTCAGGGTAGACCACAGTGCAGTCGTCGGTAACTGCGTGGCTTGCCATAACGGCGTTACTTCGATTGGAAAACAGCCAGGACATATTCCGAGTTCCAATGTTTGCGAAGACTGTCACAACACATTCAACTGGCGTTTCTATCATCAAAACATTGACAGCAACTGTGTCTCTTGCCACAACGGAACAATTGCTACTGGCAAAAACCCCGCGCACATTCTGTCCACCTCGAATTGCGAAGATTGCCATCGCACCTCTCAATGGACATCCGTCCTCAGAGTAGATCATCGCTCGGTGATAGGTACCTGTTTTAGTTGCCACAATGGCGTTACTGCAACAGGAAAACAGCCGGCACATATCCCTTCATCCAATGACTGCTCCCTTTGCCACAGCGTCATCGGGTGGACTCCAGCATTCCCGTAACGAGCGTCCGGTGCTGGTAAAAACCGCTCCCCCCTCGCCACACAGGCTTATTAATCAGGCGATAGAGTTCGAATCGTGAAGATGAAACCTCATCTAAACCGATATCGTCTATACGGGATGCTTTGTCTCTGCATTTATCTGGGCTTACCCATTGACGCCACGGCAAGCAACTATGAGATTTTGGGGATCGAGCCCGCCTTCAACATCCCGTTAGGGGCTGCCGAGGTGCACTCCTTCGCTATCATTCTGTCTTCAGCCCGTCTGAGTTTGCAAAAACTACCCAAAAAAACCCAAAATACGATAGGTGATCACCTGACTTATCAATCTAAGGTCAAGGTAAATGGTGCCCTTTACTATCGACTCGTGGTCGGCAATTTTGCCAGTGGTCGTGAGGCCAGAAACATCTTAAATAAGCTTAAACCGACATTTTCAGGTGCCTGGGTCTATCAAAGGTCGGATTCTGAAATACGGCAATTGATGAAGCTTTTGAGCAATCGTCGGTCCCTCGACCGGCCGTCCAAACTCAAATCAAAAACGACCGATAAAGACAAAACATTGCTGGCCAGTGCCCGTCAAGCTTTTCTAGATCAAAATTATTCCCAAGTCATTTCGATCTCGAAAAATATTGTTTCAGTGGGCACTATCGAGCAGGTGCGTGCGGCACTAGAATTGGCGGGCTCCGCATATGAAAGGCAAAGAAAATTTAAGCTGGCCGTAAGGTCGTATGAGAATTTTCTAGGTACCGGTCCACCAAAGGAAGCTGCGAAAAGGATTCTGAGTCGGCTAGAGGGAATCCGAACCATGCGAATTAAACCCAAAGCTCGCCTGAAAGACGAGGGGGGAAAGTCCAAAGAAAGTAACTGGTTTTTTCGTGGCGCTTTGCAACAGTACTATCGGGACGACCTGATTGAACCATCAGACGAAGACTCAGAAGTCATTGTCGAAGAGTTCGTGACCAATCTGGATATGCAAATCAAACGTCGAGGCGATAATAGTACGTTGTCGATTGAAATCGAAGCAGCTCTGATAGCCGACCTGCTAGCAGAACAATCCGACAATCGGATTTCACGTGCTGAGCTGAGCTATGCGAGAAGCTCTTTTCGAATCACAGGCGGGCGACAAAGAGGCCAAAGCTTAGGACTATATGGCGCGTTCGACGGCCTGAGTTATAGTGATTTTTCAATTTCAGGTTTTCAACCCAGTTTGTTTCTCGGGACCCGGGTCGATTCCAGCCACAATGATCAACTGGCAGAACGTCGCCTAATTGGCGCCAACCTTGATTTTAGTTTAACCAAGCGGCTTGATCTGAAAATCTACTTTATCCATCAGGAAGCCGACAATCTGATAGATCGTCAGGCCATCGGCAGCGAGCTTCAATGGCAATCCGAGGGTAGCTTTGTCTTTGGAAAAATCGATTACGACGCTTTTTACGAAGAAATTAATCACCTGACTCTGAACTCAAGCTATCGAATTACCTCAGGCTGGACGATCAATTTCAATCTCGCGCAGGCCAATTCACCGACAATTTCCACCCTCAATGCCTTGGTAGGCCAGGCGGCTTTGTCACTCGACGAACTCAGCGGCAGCTTCACCGACGACCAGATATATCAATTAGCCAGAGACCGCACCAGCTATGCCACCTCTTTTTATCTTAGTTCGGTGCACAGCATCGATAGCAGCCGACTGTTAAGTTTTGATGCGTCTTTCTTTGAGCTCGAAGCGAGTGTTGCGTCGGCTGGTGTAGCGGCGACTTCTTCGAGTAGTCAAACCTTGCTTTCGATGGATTACTCGATTCGGAATTTTCTCGCGTTACAAGACTATACAACGATGGGCTTGCGTTTATCCCAATCGGAAGCCAGCGAGATCCTGTCACTTCGATTCAGAAGCCGGATTTCTGGCAGCCATGGTGTGAGTTACGATCCAAGACTTCAATTGGACTTTCGTCAAGACACCAGAAACAACATCGATCAAATGATCCTCAAACCGTCTCTCAACCTTAGGTTCCGTGCCACTAAGCGATTGAGCATGGAGGCTAACTTTGGCGTCGAGTACTCGGAACTGAACTTACCGGGTTTTGACCAACAGGTTGCCTATTCTTTCTACTTAGGCTACCTGTATTATTTTTGAAGTGCGCTCGATGGGACGAGGTATTAGACGAAGGAAAAGCGGCCAGCATTCAATTACAGATCAACGGAGTCAAAAACCCGACAATCGGTAGGTAATTACTCACTTTCAATAAAGTATTGTTGAAGGCAACAACTATAATCTTGATGTCCACCCTCAAGTTGTCAAATCGAAGTCGCACGGATACCTAAATATTGTGTTCGTTTGTCAACGAATCGGGTGCAGATATAACTAGGTAACAGGTGACCAAACCCGATGCTGACCCTCCTCGCAAGAAAGTTGTTTTCGAGGCCCACCAACAATTTACTGGTGAGCCTCTTGATCATTTTTCTTGCCAGCTGCGGTGGGGGCGATAATGGTGGCGGATCAGGCCCGGCAGACGAACTAGCCCAGGTAGTCGCGAGAACCGGACCGATTATCGCGAATCGGGTTGGAGAAGTGGCACAGTTTAGCGCCGATAGTTCATATTCGACAACATCAGCTCCCCTGAGTTATAACTGGACATTGCTTTCAAAACCCGATTCCAGTAAGGCCGAACTCACCAACACCACGACCCAAAACCCGCGATTATTACCTGATGTCAAAGGAGACTACCGAGCGCAACTAATCGTCTCGAGCGGTGGTCTCACGAGCCAACCCGTAGTGCAATTAGTGGTCGCCACGATTGCGCCCGAACCCGTTACCGGATCTCACTTTCACCAAGGTTTATCTTCTAGTTGTGAGAGTTGCCACAACGATCTTTTCGATGACATCGACAGTAAGGTTGGCAGCCATATTGCCAGCGGCAATAAATGCGAAAACTGCCATAGTCCATTGGGATTTAACTCAGTCGACTTTGTCGATCATCAGGAAGTCTCGGGGACATGCAGTGAGTGTCACAACGGTCAAATCGCAATCGGCAAGTCTGAGCTTCATTTGCCGACCAATGCCGAATGCGATAGTTGCCATAACACCACCAGTTTCTTTAATTTAGAAGAAGATGGCAGTTTCGACCATACTGACATTACCAGTGGCTGCCTGCGCTGTCACACCGGCACTGCCGCGATTGGCAAAACCCCCTCCGCTGCCGACAGCCCCCCGGGCAATCATCCGACAACCAGCGCGGATTGCGTCAGTTGCCATACCACGGTTAGCTTTAAAAACGCTTATCCTGATCACACAGACCCGACCATAATTAGCCCGGGCTGTGATTCCTGTCATAACGCATCGCCCGTTGACAACATCAGCGACGCGCCAGACGGCCATCCGACTATGACCCGAATCGACACGGCGACCATCGATTGTGGTGACTGCCACGGTATCGCCACCTTCAGTCTGAATGGCGTTTTTAATCATGGCTTAACCGATTCTGCAACCATCCGATGCGACACCTGCCACAACGACATCAACAGCATCGAAGCCATTGGCAAAGGTGCAGCAGTGCCGTCACATCTAAGCACCACCCAGGATTGTGGCTCTTGTCATGGCACCGAGACTTTTGACATTGCAGTTTTGGACCACAGCATTCCGCCTGTTGTCGGTAACCGTTGTGATTTTTGCCATGGCGTCAGTGCAAGCGGCCTACCGGCTGACACGTTTGGGCCACTCCCACAGTCGCTACTGATCTATTCTCATATGCCAATCACCATCACTAACCCGGGGATATCAACGCCGCCTAACAACCGGGACTGTGCCGATTGCCATAATCCGGGTACATTCATGACCGGCACATTTGACCACGACTTCAGTTTCTACAGTTCGGAACCCAGCTGCGCAGACTGCCACAATAATGTTATTACTCTCGGCAAACTCGAAAATCATTTGCCAACGACACAGGATTGTGGCGCTTGTCATAACACCGCCGTTTTTACCGACGCAGTGGTTGATCATGCCAGCCTGAGCTCTGCAGAGCTCGGAAACTGCGCTAGCTGTCATGATGGAATCTTAGCCACGGGTAAACAATTGGCGGTACATTTACCAACCACTCAGAACTGCTTCGAGTGTCACAATGTTCCAAACGTCGATATGTCATTTAAGCAGGCATCTAATTTCACGCACGCTGGCATCACCGGCAGTTGCGAATCTTGCCACGGGGGCAACCCCAACTACATCGCGGTTGGCGCCATCGACAAAAAGGTTAATCATATTCCAGCCCTTGATCAATGTCTGGTATGCCATGACGCTGCTTTGACCAACCCCGGCGATTTTTCACCGTCCACACATTTTTTGAATAGTGTTCACCCGTCAATAACCAATGGTTGTGAAGGCTGCCACGTCAGCAGCTTTTTGCCATTGCCGAGCGACCCGGCTGCCAGTCTGCTCAAAGATGCGAATCACTTGCCAACCAGCCAAGATTGCAGTAGCTGTCACAACATTAACGCTTTCACCCCAACCACAATGGCGGCTCACAACGGCATCAATTCTAATTGTGTTTCTTGCCATAACGGTGATTTTGTGGCGCTGGGCGCCAGAGCCAAAACACCGTCTCCGCCCCACCCCGAAACCACCGCGGACTGCGCGCAGTGCCATGACACGGTAAACTTTGCGAATGCTTTCGTTGATCACAACGACCCTGCGGTATTGGCCGTGAGTTGCGTCTCCTGTCATAATGGCACCACCGCGACCGGCAAAGTAGATGCCGTCCCCGGACATGTTTCAACCTCTCAAGATTGTGGTGTCTGCCATTCGGCGGGGGGCAGTTTCAAACCAGCCATTTTCGATCACACCGGCATCGTTAACGATTGTGTGTCTTGTCATGATGGCGTGACCGCGACCGGCACTGACGCTAAGACTAACCCACCACATATCCCAATTGGGGCCCAGGATTGTTCCGTGTGCCACACGCCCATTGCATTTGCCCAGGCCACATTTGAGCACCAAAATATCAGTAATAATTGTGTCTCTTGTCACAACGGCATTACCGCGACCGGCAAACACAACAATCATGTGCCGACTAATGGTGACTGCGTCGATTGCCATCAAACAACCGGATTCGTGCCGGCAACCTTTGACCACTTTGGTATCGTGGATAACTGTGCTTCGTGTCATGGCGCCGGGTTCGCTACTCCAAAGACTGCAAATCATGTTGCAACCACGAAAGATTGCGGCACCTGCCACAATACCACCGGTTTCACGCCAGCCACTTTCGATCACACCGGGATCACCAACGATTGTCAGTCCTGTCATGATGGCAGCACAGCAACCGGCAAAGATGATGCCATCCCTGCGCATTTAGTCACCAACCTAGACTGCTACTCTTGCCATACTACAGCCACTTTTGTCGGTGGAACCTGGACGCATGACGCCAGTAGCGCAAACACCTGTGACACTTGCCACTCACCGACCGGCGGAGCATCCTCAAAACCGGGGGGTCATTTATCGACCACCGAGCAATGCGATGTCTGCCACACGACCAACCGCTGGGCGCCGACCAATTTCAATCATGATCCCAACGGGGACTACCCTGGCGACCACCGGCGTGACCCCGGTTGCGCCGCCTGCCACGGCAATACCATCACCAGCAATATCCCTTGGCGGTGGCCCCAATACGCACCTTTCTGCGCAGCCTGCCATGCCAATGATTTCGAGCGTGACGGCGACCATATCGGCGGGAGTAACGGAACCGTCGCGCAAAACAAGAATTGCGGCAATAGCGGTTGCCACAGGGTTAGCTCTAGTGGTTTCTAACTTAGCCCCTTCTCCCCGGACCCGGCAGATAAAATAGAAAGCCGGAACTGCTATGCTTACGCTTAAAGTTAAATCGGCTGTCGCCTGGTTTTTTTCCAATCACAGGACCAATGAAGCACCTAATAATTATGTTTAATTCAAAGCTCAGAACTCTAGCAGCCCCGTTGATAATCCTGACTGCTGTCATTAGCTACTTTACGGTGACTCAGTACTCTGCCGCCATAGAAGAGAATCATTTTAAAAATGACTTCAACAGCTTTCGAGCACTGCCGCCTGCTGCATACAACCAAAATGAAAACGCCCAGCTCGCACCAGTCGATGTCATGCTAGTTGGCTTAAAAAAACGACTCGAACAACAGCCAGATGATGTCGACGGGTGGTTGTTGTTATCAAAATCTCACTTTTATCTAGGTAATCAGGCAGACGCGAAAGCGGCCTACGAAACGGCGATTATCCTGGGCTATGCTGGAAACTGGAAACCTGTATCTCGCGATGACACTGGTGGGAAAAACATCTCTCTGGTTCAACAGGCCAAGCCAGGAATTGAATCTCGAGATGAAAGCAGCGGCAATAAAACCTCGAATGGGGTGACCGGCCTCAAACTGAAAATAGCCTTAAATCAATCCCTGAAAGATAAATTTCCTGCTGCCTCGGCGGTGTTTGTCTTCGCTCGCTCAGTTGAAAACCAAGGCCCTCCACTAGCAGTGGTGCGAAAGACCGTTGCTGATTTACCCTTCGAAATCACCCTCGACGATAGTCACGCGATGATACCGGGTAGAACGATATCCAGTGTGAAAAACGTCATCGTAGGCGCACGTATCTCTATCTCGGGTGGCGCAAAACGGCAAGCCGGTGACTACGAACGGCTATCTGCACCGATTCCTGCAAATCTGGACAAACAACTTGAGCTTAAAATCAGCGATAGAATCTAGTCACTAGTCTAGAGTTGATTTCGACAGAAGCACCGTGGCCAGAATAAAGTCGAAATTTACTGGCCGTGCTGAACAAAATGTCGTGCCGAATTGTTGCGCCGTGAAGTTAATAGTAAGTGGGCTGAGGAATTGTAGATGATCGAGTTTTTAAAAATGGGTGGGTACGCCTGGTTTGTCTGGCCTAGCTACGCTATCACCGCCGCAGTGCTCTGGTTGAATTGGTATTTACCGCGCCAAGAAATCAAACGTCAACTAAGCTTTATAAGACAACGCAAAGACCGAGCAAGCCAATGACACCTGCTCGCAAACAGCGTCTTCTGTTAGTCGGCCTGATGGTGGTGGGTGTTAGCACAGGTGTTGGTTTCGCATTGCAAGCGCTTAATCAGAACATCATGTTTTTCTACACCCCGAGTGAAGTCGCAGAAGGGGCAGCACCGCAGGCAAAACTGTTCCGCGTCGGCGGCATGGTGGTGGATAAGAGCGTCCGTCGACCCGATGATGGGGTGACGGTCAAGTTTGACCTGACCGACAATAGCCAAAGCATCACGATTAGTTATGTAGGCATATTGCCCGACTTGTTCCGTGAAGGACAGGGCATCATTGCCAACGGCAGTCTAAACGCCGAAGGTGAATTTATAGCCGAAGAAGTGCTCGCCAAACATGACGAAAATTATATGCCACCCGAGTTAGCTGACATGCACACACCCTCTGAAACAATTCAGCCATGATACCTGAAGTCGGCCATTTCGCCCTGATCGTTGCGCTTTGCGTGGCGGTGGCTCAAACCCTGTTGCCGCTCGCCGGCGCAACGTTTGGCGTTCAGCGATGGGTCGCAGTGGCGGTGCCTGCGGCTCTAGCGCAGCTTTTATTGATAGCCGTGGCCTATGCCTGTCTGACTTGGGCGTTTTTAGCCCACGACTTTTCGGTTCTTTATGTGGCGCGCAATTCTAATTCGGAGCTGCCGTTGATCTATCGAATTTCCGCCGTTTGGGGTGCCCATGAAGGGTCACTGTTGCTGTGGTCATTGGTCCTCGCACTATGGACGACAGCGGTCGCCCTGTTTAGCCCCAACGTGCCCACGGCGATGCGCGCGCGAGTCTTGTCGGTGATGGGTTTTGTGAGCTGCGGCTTTTTATTGTTCATTCTCCTAACCTCGAACCCTTTTGATCGTCTGCTGCCGGCGGCCATCCAAGGCGGTGACTTGAACCCATTATTACAAGACATCGGTTTGGCGATTCATCCACCTATGCTCTACATTGGTTATGTCGGTTTTTCGGTGGCGTTTGCCTTTTCAATAGCAGCGCTAATGTCTGGGCAAGTTGATTCTGCCTGGGCTCGTTGGTCGAGACCTTGGACCAATCTGGCTTGGTTATTTTTGACGCTTGGCATTGCGCTCGGCAGTTGGTGGGCTTATTACGAACTCGGTTGGGGTGGCTGGTGGTTCTGGGACCCGGTTGAAAATGCTTCGTTTATGCCTTGGTTAGTCGGCACGGCTTTGATGCATTCTTTGGCGATCACGGAAAAACGCGGCACTTTTAAGGCGTGGACCGCATTACTCGCGATCTTCGCTTTTTCGCTGAGTTTACTCGGCACCTTTCTGGTGCGGTCTGGGGTGCTGACCTCGGTGCATTCTTTTGCTAGCGACCCGGAACGCGGTCTCTTCATCCTCGCTTTTCTGGCCGTCGTGATTGGTGGTTCATTGTCACTTTACGCCTGGCGAGCGCCGACACTGAAGAGCGCCGCTCAAACCCAGTTAATGTCGCGCGATACTGCGTTGTTGCTGAATAATATTTTTCTCGCCGTGGTGACTATGGCAATTTTGCTCGGCACGCTTTATCCCATCGCGATCGACGCGCTTGGCGGCAAGATTTCGGTGGGCGCGCCTTATTTCAGCTTGATGTTCATCGTGTTGACCGCGCCTCTCGGTGTTCTGATCGGTTTTGGGATGTTGATGCGGTGGAAACAAGATAGTCTCAGTCGCCTGTTACCGATTTGCCGCACGCCTGCTCTGATTGCGGTATGCATTGGTTTGCTGCTCAGCTTTGCGTTGCCCCGTTGGCAGTTCAGTGCTTGGTTAGGCTTGTCGATGGCACTTTGGATCGTTTTGACGATCACGCTTGCGATTAAAGAACGTTTGAAAAACCGATCATTTAGTTCGGCGCTGCGTTCAACGCCGGCCGGTTTCTATGGCATGTTACTCGGCCATCTCGGCATTGCTGTTTTTATTGTTGGTGTGACTCTAACCAGTTTGTACACGATCGAAAAGGATTTACGCATGGAACCGGGAGAGAGCTACACGGTTGCGGGTTATCGGTTTACCTTTAATGGCGTGCGTAACCTCAAGGTTCAAAACTATGCGGCGACCCGAGGCGACTTCACGGTTAAAGCCGAATCAGGCGGTTACGAAACCGTAATGTTTCCAGAAAAGCGAATCTATCAAGTTCAAAAAAAACCGATGACCGAAGCCGCGATCGATGCGGGTTTAACCCGAGATTTGTTCATTGCACTTGGCGAACCGGTGGGTAGAAGCGGCGCTTGGACAGTGCGAATCTATTACAAACCTTTCATTCGCTGGATTTGGTTTGGCGCCATTATTATGGCTTTAGGTGGTCTGTTTGCGGCCAGCGATCGGCGTTATCGGCGACTGAATCGAGCCGTGAGTCCGCTTGGTAAAGGCGCAGAAGTCGGATGAATCGAAATCTGTTGCCGCTCGGTGTTTTTTTGTTGCTGCTGGGTCTTTTGGGCTATGGATTGCGCCTTGACCCCAAATTGGTGCCCTCGCCATTGATTGATAAAGCCGCGCCAGCATTTTCCTTGGCAGTGCTTGATGCGCCCGATCGTCAATTGGCCACAACCGATATGCTTGGGCAGGTTTGGGTGCTGAACGTTTGGGCTTCGTGGTGCGTGGTCTGTCGACAAGAACATGCGGTCATAACCGAACTCGCTGAACAAGAATTAGTCGCCGTCATTGGCCTTAATTATAAAGACAGGCCGATGGCTGCATCGCAGTGGTTGAGGCGGTACGGCAACCCTTATGTGTCCAGTGTGAGCGACCAAAACGGTCGAGTGGGAATTGATTGGGGTGTCTATGGCGTGCCGGAAACTTTTGTTATAGATGCCGGTGGCAAAATTCGTTATAAGCATGTCGGACCCGTGACGCGAGAGGTGCTGAACAACCGCATTTTACCCATTATCAAGGAGCTACTCACTTGATGCGCTCCGTGGTAGTGCTTTTCGCTTGTTTATTAATCGCTCCGTTGCAGGCTTCGATGGAGACCAACCAATTTGATTCCCCGCAAATGGAAATCGACTACAACCGCTTGATTAATGAGCTGCGTTGCTTGGTGTGCCAGAATCAAAACCTCGCGGGGTCGGATGCTGCACTAGCCCGTGACTTGCGCAAACAAACCTATGAGATGCTGCATGATGGCAAAAGTCCTGATCAAGTTGTCGATTTTATGGTCGCCCGCTATGGCGATTTCGTGCTCTATCGACCGCAATTCAAGGCCAACACTTACCTACTTTGGTTAGGTCCACTAGTTTTACTGCTGTTTACGCTGGTGCTAGTGCTGCGTCGTTTAGGTAAAAAGGATCAGCTTGTAGTCGCCCCCGAGGCGGTCGACGCTGCCCGCAATCTACTGGAACAAAAGGAATCCCCCGAGCGATGATTTTCTGGCTGCTTGTCGTGTTGTTGTTGCTGGTTTCACTCGCCATCTTATTGACACCGCTGATGCGGCGAGGCGCCACTGCGGAAGCCTTAGTCAGAGATGAGCAAAACATTAATATCGCCCGGGAGCAAAAAGTCGCACTTGATGCGCAGTTGAGCCAAGCTGAAATTAGCCAATCCAGCTACAACAGCAGTTATGCCGACATACAAGGTTCATTGGCACTCGCACTCGAACGCGATCAGTCGGCTGCACAGTCTAAATCGCTATCGAGCGGCCGCTGGACCTTAGCATTTATGGCGCTGCTAATACCGGTTGTCAGTGTTTCGCTCTATTTCAAATTGGGTTCTTACCAAGTGGTTCAGGACCCGACACTGGCACAAGCTAGGGCACCTCAAACAGCCGCTAACAAGCGTCATGATTCCAGCCTGATCGCGATTAAAGCACAGCTGCGAGAAAACCCCGACAGCGCAGAAAATTGGTACGCCTTAGGCCGTGTTTATGGTTCGAATCGTCAGTTCGAAGCGGCAATACGCGCCTATCGCAAGGCCCATGGGCTGGCAGGTGATCAACCTAAAATTCTTTTTTCACTCGCCGATGCGATCGCAATGCAAGACAACGGCAAATTGCTAGGCGAACCAGAGCAACTCATTGCGCGAGGCTTGGCGCTCTCACCGCGTTTCCCCAATGGCTTATGGCTGGCCGGATTAGCAGCCGAACAACGGCAAGATTTTTCAGCCGCGCATCGGCATTGGACGTCACTGTTGCCCTTGATTGCAATTAACCAGCAAAGCTCAGCCGAATTGCGACGTTTGATAAATGGCTTAGAACAACCTGAATCAGGCTTAGCGAATGGTTCGATCGAGACTGCTTCGACTGCACCGGCGGGGGTGCTCATCGAGGTTGATATTAGCGAGCTATTGAAAACGAGAGTTCAGCCGGATCAAGTCGTTTTTGTGTATGCCAAAGCCTTGCGAGGCCCACCGATGCCGCTTGCAGTGAAGAAAATTCGAGTAAGCGATTTGCCCACATCTATCCGCCTAAGTGATGCCGATGCAATGTTGCCCACAATGAAACTGTCGGCATTTCCACAAATTATAATCGGCGCGCGTGTCTCGCAAAGCGGCGACGCGGTTAGCCAGCCAGGTGATTTTTTTGCTGAAATTGAATTAACGCAATCAAACGATTCTTCGTCACCAATTGCTCTACTAATCAATCATCTGCGCGAGTAATTAAGCGCGGCAGGCTCAATCACTAGTCGAAGAATTTCTATTCTGATTTGCGTTCGACAGCGCTTTGAGTTGCCTATCTCACAAGGATGCAAAGAAGGATTTAAGGGGTCTATCATTGATATGTCCTTTTAACAACAGCTAACAGGGACATCCGCTTTAAATAATGAGATTATATCAATGATTGACCCCTTATCTGGTAGGCCTTCATATCAAGAAATGTCTAAAAATAGCAAATCATCATTTAAACCTAGCTCAGCTATTCAGAAGCTGCAATGAAACCC
>RCNB010000574.1_pt1 | contig 24014 bp, 21 predicted proteins | sample 2041321 | NCBI WGS metagenome assembly RCNB01 (sample SAMN09708232, study PRJNA481090) | Marine sediment metagenome, whole genome shotgun sequencing project. | reverse complement strand
TGGTAACGTACTCAATACCCTGTTGCTGGAGTCCGCGCATCGCTCTATCGGTGCATCGACGGCTGTATTCGCAGCGCTCGGAATCGTTGCCGGATTCGTCTGGCGTGCCAAGCTGATGTCACAAGAGCGTTGGCCGTATCGAATCGGCCCTGTCGTTGGTGGCTTTGCGCTGTTGATGTACACCGGAACGGGCGATGCCAATACTGATATTGGCGCGCACCTGATGGGTTTTCTTTGCGGGTTCGCCGGCGGAATGCTGTTAACCCTGGTACGTGACAAATTGACGCAAAGGCACTGGCAGCGCGCGGGCGCAACACTGGCGTTACTAATTGTCACCACAGCCTGGACTGTCGCTTTTCTTTCCTGAAATCCGCGTTCAATGATGTAGTATTCGCGTCGGGTGAGCGTACTGGGTCACAGCAGTAAAAAATGAAAAAAGTCCTGCTGTTCTTGTTGGTGTTAGCACTGGTCATGGTGGCTGTCGTGCGGGTGCGATACGGCGGCGGTGACTTGTACCCGGACATTTCGACCGCGCCACTGCTCAACAACAACATTATCGAAGAGGTACTCGCCTACCCCGAGCCCATCGGTAATGTCGCCGTTAGCGCCAACGGCCGGGTGTTTTTTACGGTCCATCCTGAGTCTCGACCGCAAGGCAATAAGTTGCTCGAGTTCGTCGATGGCGCGTCGGTACCGTATCCCGATGGCGCATCGCAATCGAGCCTGTTCGATACCGTTCTCGGTATTGCGATTGATAGTCACAATCGCCTGTGGACTATCGATCACGGTAATCACGGGTTGCGCGACGCGCGGCTGCTCGCCTTCGACCTTGATACCGGCAAGCTGCTCCACGACGACCGACTTGACCAAAGCATCGCCCCGCTGGGATCGTTTCTGCAGGACATCCAGGTCAGCGCGGACGGACAAACCATCGTCATTGCCGATGCCAGTTTCTGGCGCAAGCAGCCAGCGCTAATTGTCTACGATATTGGAACCACTGCTGCAAGACGGGTACTCGAAGGACACGTGTCGGTCTCCGCGGAGAACTACATTATCCGGAATTCGGACCGCACGATGACCTTCGCTGGCGGAATCGTCGCTCTTCGCGGAGGCGTTGATGGTATTAGCTTGAGCGATGAGTGGCTGTATTTCGCCGCGCTTAGTGGTTCGAGCCTGTATCGAGTAAGTCTTGCTGATCTGCGCAACAGCAAGATTCCAAATTCTCAGCTAGCGGCCAGCGTTGAGCGCTACGCAGACAAACCGCTTAGCGACGGGCTAAGTATCGATACCAACGGCACGCTATACGTTACAGATGTTGAGCATAACTCTATCCATATTGTTGGCGATGACCGCGAGCCCCGCACCTTGCTGCAGTCACGGAATATTCGCTGGCCGGACGCATTGTCTTTCGGCCCTGACGGCTGGTTATACATAGCCGATAGCGCGCTGGGCGAGGTTATCTTGCAACCTCGTGAACACATCGAATCGCAAGGACCGTACAAGATCTTCCGCTTCCGGCCAGGCGCAGCTGGTACTCCGGGCCAGTAACACTATGCAAGTTCTCTTCCTGTACGCAACAGTCGTTCTGATCTGGGGCTCCACGTGGATAGCTATAACGTATCAATTAGGCGTGGTGGCCGACGAGGTCTCCATTGCTTATCGATTCGGACTTGGCGCCATAGCCCTCTACCTCTACGCGGCGATAACCCGGCGAAGTTTATCGTTGCCGGCGAATTCCTACCCGTTCGTATTCCTGCAAGGCACCTTGTTGTTTTGCCTGAATTACATTCTCGTTTACTACGGAACCGCACACATATCATCTGGCCTGGTTGCCGTCATTTTTGGCGGCATCGTCATCTGCAACGCACTCTTCGAACGCCTGTTTTTTAAAACACCCATCGATGGACGATTACTGCTTGCAGGTGGGCTGGGATTAACTGGCATTGCACTGATCTTCTGGCCGGAGATAGATTCGGTCAGCCTGGCGGATGAAACCGTTCTTGGCATTGGCCTTATCCTTGCTGCGGTCGTCGTCGCCTCCCTGGGGAACATGACCGCCACCGTCAATACGCGTCGTGCACTTCCTGTTGTCGTGGTTAATGCACATGCCATGGCGTGGTCCTCGTTGCTGTCATTTGCGATTGCGGCACTTTTAGGTAGAGAGTTCAATTTCTCGTTTGAAAAAGGCTACGTCATCTCGCTTGCCTACCTCGCGATTTTCGGCTCCGCGATTGCGTTCGGATGTTACCTGGCCCTGATTCGCCGAATCGGCCCTGCGCGCGCCGCATACACTTCAGTATTATTTCCGGTGGTTGCCCTGGCGATCTCCACAGTCGTCGAGGGATACCGATGGACCATGCTCGCCGCGGTGGGCGTACTGATGACGCTTGCCGGCAATTGGCTCATGTTGCGGCGACGAACACAAATTAGAAAAGACTCCTAAGGAAAATACAATGGAAAATGTGAACCTCCCCGACCTCGGTTTTGACTGGAACGAAGTCATTGCGATGCTTAAGACGACGGGCATTGAATTTGCGATCAACCTCGTCACCGCGATTGCGATCTTCTATTTCGGTCGCATGGTTGTTGGCCTGCTGATGCGCGGCCTCAAGAAAATGATGCAGGCGCAGGATGTCGACGTAACGCTGCAAACCTTTGTCGGGAACCTCGTACGAATGGTGCTGCTCGTTTTCGTCATCATAGCGGCCATCAGCGCACTCGGCATTCAGACAACATCGTTCATCGCAATACTTGGCGCGGCTGGCCTGGCCATCGGTTTGGCGCTGCAGGGATCCCTGTCGAATTTCGCATCGGGTGTGCTAATCGTTATGTTTCGCCCCTACAAAGTAGGCGACTTTGTCGAGGCCGCGGGGATATCCGGTGTCGTGGAGGAAGTGCAGATACTGACAACCGTCCTGAAGACCGGTGACAATAAGAAAGTGATCGTTCCCAACGGCCAGATCATGGACAGCGTCATTACCAATTACTCAGCCAATGATCAGCGGCGCGTCGACATGACTATCGGTGTCAGCTACGACGATGATCTGGACAATGTGCGCAGTACACTCGAGCAACTTGTCGCGGCCGATGATCGTATTCTGGATGATCCAGCCTGCACAATTGCAGTATCTGCACTTGCGGACAGCAGCGTTAACTTCGTGGTTCGGCCGTGGGTAAAATCGGCAGACTACTGGGGAGTTATGTTCGACCTGACCGAGGCCATCAAGAAACGATTCGATAAAGAAGGCATTTCATTCCCGTTCCCGCAACAGGACGTCCATCTTCACAAGGCGACTACTGACTAAATGGCATCACGCATTGGGCTCCGGCGTCAGTCAGTGACGTCGGGCTCGATGAAACACCACTTGAGCTTCGGAATTCGTTCTTTGAGTTCCCGCTCGAGGGCGTTGATGCTCGCGACCGCCGCTTCAATGGTCATACCGTCGCGCATTTTGATCTTTGCCGCGAGCATGGTGTCAGGACCAAATTGAATCGTAATGATATTGAAGACGAAATCTATGCCATCCTGCCTGCTTATTATCTCGTCTATCAGTTGCTGAATTTCGGGGTCTGCTGAACGCCCAACCAGCAGCGCACGAATCCGCCACGAGATAAATAACGAGATTACGATCAGCACAAGGCCAATGCATATCGAACCAAAGGCGTCGTAAACCGGGTTGCCGGTTATGGCGGCCGCAATCAGGAAGCCGAGCGCGAAGAGCAGACCAATCTGCGCTCCTATGTCCTCGCCAAGCACCACCACAAGTTCAGAGTTTCTCGTGTGTTTGAGCCAGTCACGAAACGGCCGCTCGCCACGCACACGTTGAATCTCTCGCAGGCATCCCAGCAGCGACGCACCTTCGAGAAAAATCGCAACAACAAGCACTGTAATCGCCACCCAGACTTGCGACAGCGCTTCGGGGTGATTCAGCTTGTGCACGCCTTCGTAGATCGAGAATAATCCGCCCATGCTGAACAACAGCAGCGCGACAATAAAACTCCAGAAATAGCTGAGCTTGCCGTATCCGAGTGGATGTTCTTCATCTGCTGGGCGCTGCGATTGCTTGAGGCCCAGATAAAGCAGCACCTGGTTGCCTGTGTCCGCATAAGAGTGAATCGCTTCTGCCAGCATGCTGCCGGACCCCGTAAGCCAGGCTGCCCATGATTTCGCAATCGCAATACCGAAATTTGCCACAAACGCATACAGGATCGCACGAGCGATTGAACTTTGTGGGCTTGAGGCCATCGGATTACTTGTGATGTCAACGAAAACGACATCGTTGCGTTATGCTTATATGAGAGTATGAACTAACACGATAGGTAACGTCATGCGCGGTTTCAATCTTGGTCTCGTCATTTGCTGCAGCGCCCTGTTCTCGGGCTGCGCTGCTCACCCCGACCCAATCATCGACATGAAGGGCGTCGACCAGGAGCAATTCGTGGACGATTGGAACGAATGTGAGGCTTACACCCATGAAATTCAGGTGGCCGAAGGCGTCGCTAAGGGAGCAGCGACTGGCGCTGCGGTCGGTGCCATCTACGGCGCGATTTCGGGCCATCACCAGAACGATCAGGCTGCCTGGGGTGCAGTACACGGAGGCACAGTTTCCGGGCTCGATGCTGATCGCGAGAAGCAGCAGGTCTTCAAGCGCTGCATGCGCGGCAGGGGCTACCGCGTACTTAACTAGTGCTCTCCAGCTAATACTCTCCAGCTCGCGACAGCCCGGCCGCGACTTGCGGTATAGTCGGCAGGCGGCTCCCGACGACCGGATCGCAGAACTTATCGGGTCTGATGGAGTCTGAAAACTAGTCTGTTTGCCCTGCCGCACAGGGAAAAGCCGGCGCTGAGGCTCTCGACAAGACCGTGGAAATATGAAGAACCCAAGATCTATCGCATATCTATTGCTGTGGCTGGCAGCAGCCACTCAAGCTGCCGTAGACGATGATCTGGCGGTCAAATCACCGGATCCCGAAGGCACAGACGTTCCGGTCGCCGAGCAAGATCTTGAGGCCGATATGCAAAATGTCGGGCCCGACTCCATTCGAGATCCCGACGAGATATCCCTGGATCTACTCAATGCTGAGTTTAGGCGTGTCGGTATACTCGTAGTCGATCGCGCCTACGACGAAGCCGATTCAGTGGCCAAGCGAGCTATAGAAATGGCTATTCGACTCAAGGGGCCGCGATCTGCCGAGATGGCCAAAGCCCTGACGAATCTGGCGATCGTCCAGCACTACACCGCACAGTACGATGCCGCAGGGCAGAATTTTCAATCGGCTATCGAGATCATTGAAGACAACGAAGATCGCCTGAATTCCCAGCTCGTCAACCCGTTAAAAGGTCTCGCTGCCTCGCAACTAGAGGGTGGCCGACCTGACTTGGCATCCAGTACGCTGCAGAGAGCCGTTCACGTCACGCACGTCAACGACGGGCCGCATAACCCGGGGCAGGTGGAGTTATTAGACTCACTGACAGAGGTCAACGTGCGCATGGGTTTGCACGAGGAAGCCAATGACCTTCAGGACGCCATTTATGCGCTCAATGTCCGGCACATGGCGAACGATTCGATGGAACTTATCCCATCATTGATGAAGCGCGCTCAATGGCAGCACCGAATTGGGTATATCAACCAGGAGCGTGCGACCTACCGGCGCGTCATTCGAGTTTATGAATCCGAGTTCGGAAAATCTGCATTGCAATTGATCGAGCCGCTTATGCTGCTTGGCAAATCATTTTCCTATTTGGACATGTCCGGCGAACAGGTTTTTCGGGAAGACTCGATATCGGGCGGCGAGATTTACTTCAAACGGGCGGTTCGGATCGCTGCTGAAAATCCAGATACTGATTGGGAGATGCAAACTACCACGACGCTCGCACTCGGCGATCATTACATGCGCACAGGCAATACGCCGCGCGCGAGCCAGACATATCGAAATGTCTGGGAACTACTCTCAGAAGATGAGGCGCGGCTGAATATGCGCCGAGAAAAACTGGAAAGCGCCGTTGTGCTGAAAATGGAGCCGCTGCCCCAATTCATAGGCAACGCACATCCAGAGACCGCGCCGGATAGTGAGGATCCCGTTTTACAGGGCACTGTATCGATGATTTACGACATTTCTCCCCGGGGCCGCGCGTCAGGCATCAAGTTGTTGGAGGCCGATCCTCCCGAGCTCGTGGAAATTCAAAAAACCGTACACCGCGCACTCCGCAGGCGAATATTCAGACCACGGTTCTTCGAGGCGAAAGCGGCTACTTCGACCGATCAGGTGTTCGTCCACACTTTCTTCTACCGAATGTCTGACCTGGAAGCCCTGCGCGACGATTCTTCGGCGTCAGACAGCGATGACAGCTGACGCCAATCACCTATGCTTGGCCACAGCGAATCGAGCATCGTTAACCTACTAGTACAAGCGCTGCTTGGCGCGACGCTAATCATTAGCGCCGACGTTGCAGCGGCTAATTGCACGAACACTGTGCATGATGACGACCACCTTTACAGCCTGCCGTATGCGAGCAATAAGGCGTACCGCGTTCTCCAAGGTTTCGGATCTCGCTTCAGCCACACTGGACTGGAAGAATTCGCCGTTGATTTCAAAATGCCTGTAGGCACACCGGTACACGCCGCCAGGACCGGCGTCGTCGCCGAGGTCGAGGAGTCCCACAACCGAGGTTGCTGGGACAATGACTGTGGCAAGTACGCCAACTTCATCGTCGTTCGGCACAGCGACGGCACGACTGGGGAGTATTATCATCTAAGCAAAGGCGGTTCGGTTGTGGATGTTGGCGACACCGTCACCCAGGGCCAGAAAATCGGCCATTCGGGCAATACCGGACACACGACAAGGCCGCACCTCCATTTCGCTGTCTATTGTCCTGCTCGCTGGGGAAGCACCCAGTCAATTCCTGTGCGCTTCCGCAGCAGCGACGGTATTATTGAACGTCCGCGTCGCGGCGCACGCTACCAGGCCTTGTAATGTTGCATTTTGTTAATGGCAATCCCATCGAAGGACCGTTCGATGATCATCTCGAGCAGGCGGTGTTTGCTCTCGGCTGTTTCTGGGGCGCCGAGCGTCGGTTCTGGGAAACGGCAGGCGTCTTCACGACGGCCGTCGGTTACGCCGGCGGAACAACCCCCGAGCCCGACTACAAACTCGTATGCGCCGGAACCACTGGCCATGCAGAAGTCGTTCTTGTTGTGTTCGACCCGGCAGTTATCAGTTATGAAGAACTGTTACGCGTCTTTTGGGAAAGCCACGATCCAACGCAAGGCATGCGCCAGGGTAATGACACCGGTAGCCAATATCGCTCTGCAATATTTACGTACAACGATTCTCAACTGGCAACAGCCCGGCTTTCACTGAACGCTTATCAGGATGAGCTCAGCGCCGCAGGTTTCACCGACATAACAACCGAGCTGCAGCCGCTCGACACGTTTTACTATGCCGAGGATTACCACCAGCAATATCTGGCGAAGAACCCGAACGGTTATTGCGGTATCGGTGGCACCGGCGTGAGTTGTCCGGTAGGCCTCGCGATACAGTAGTATTCGTAATTCGTACCTAACCAGGACAAACCATTGGCCACCAAGCAAGCAAAGATACCGAAACCCCGCAAACCAAGCCGCAAGAAAGCGGAAGAGGCCATACACACTTTATTGCTGTGGGCCGGCGAAGACCCACGCCGCGAAGGCCTTCTCGATACGCCCAAGCGAGTGGCAAAAGCGTATGAGGACTGGTTTAGCGGCTACAAGCAGGATCCGGTACAGTATTTGAAGCGTACCTTTGAAGAAGTCGAAGGCTATGACGAGATGATCGTTCTGCGCGATATCTCGTTCGAGTCGCATTGCGAGCACCACATGGCGCCGATCATTGGCAAGGCTCATGTTGGCTATTTGCCGAACAACAAAGTTGTCGGCATCAGCAAATTGGCTCGCGTCGTCGAGGCATTCGCGCGACGCTTTCAGGTGCAGGAAAAGATGACCGCACAAATCGCCAATTGCATTGAGGATGTACTCCGCCCGAAAGGTGTCGGGGTCGTTATCGAAGCAACGCACCAGTGCATGACGACACGCGGCATTCACAAGGATGGCGTATCGATGGTAACCAGCCAGATGGTTGGGACATTTCGCAAAGATGCACGAACGCGCGCCGAGTTCCTGAGGATGATCCGCAGCGATATCTAGGCGAGCACGGAAATGAAAAGGGTCCTGGCAACAGCCGCGTCAATTCTGGCCGCCATACTGGCATACCTCTTGTTATGGCCGGTTCCCATCACCCCGGTCGCCTGGGAAGCTCCCAGGGATCTTGGACTGGTGGATCCATTCGAGTCGAACGATCGCCTAAGGCCGGCACGCGCTATTGGCCTCGGTACTCATGAAGGCCCGGAGGACGTTACCGCCGGCCATGACGGGCGGCTCTACGCAACGTCGAAGGACGGTTTCCTTCTGCAAATTGACGGCTATGGCAATGTTGCTGAATTTGCTCAGGTGGGCGGACGCCCTTTGGGCTTGGAAACAGACCGCGATGGCTCATTCATCATGGCAAACGCTTACTCTGGCATCCAGCGAGTGTCGCCAGACGGGTTGGTGACGACACTACTCGACGAAGTCGATGGTGTGCCTCTCGTCTACGCTGATGATCTTGCCATTGCGAGCGATGGAACCGTCTATTTTTCAGAAGCCAGCACCCGCTTCGGTGCAAGCCAGTACGAAGGTACTTATGAGGGCAGCCTGCTCGACATCATGGAACACGGTGCCAGCGGACAAGTCATCGCATTCTCTCCTGATACCGGTGACGCGCACGTCATCATCGACGACCTCAACTTTGCCAATGGTGTTGCCGTCAGCGCCGATCAAACTTTTCTGCTGGTCGCCGAGACCGGTTCGTACCGAATCTTACGGCACTGGCTAAAGGGGCCGCGATCAGGCGAGACAGAAGTGCTTATCGACAACCTGCCCGGATTCCCGGACAACATAAACAACGGTTTGCACGGCCGCTTCTGGATAGGGCTTGTGTCGCCACGCAACACTTTCCTGGATCAATTTTCGGACCAACCGCTTATCCGAAAAATCGTACAACGACTGCCAGCATTCGTGAGACCGAAAGCCAAACCTTCATCACACGTCATCGCGATAAACGGTGACGGCGAAGTCCTGATGAACCTGCAGGATCCCGCCGCACGATTTCCATTCCTGACTGGCGTGTATGAAACCCCGGACGCCCTTTACCTGACCTCGCTATTTGGCAACAAGCTCGCGAAGCTCAAAAAGAACGACTTGTAGCCGCCAGAGCGCGACGACCGTGGCCGCGAGCTGCTTCTACAAAATCGAGTCGTCACCTTCGTATTCGTCACCGAGCATTTGTTTTCGAACCAGCGGTATCGGTGGCTGCCCGTAACTCAGGAACTGATCGTGGTACTTACCCCAGGCCTCGCGCCCACCGCGACCATCAGTCCAGTCTTGACGAAGCTTATTGATCATGAGTTTGCCCAGCGTGTAATTGAGGTAGCCCGGATCGTAGGTACCGCGATACGCCTGCTGGCTGGCGTTGCCCATGTCTTTGAAGGCCTTTTCCCGAAACATCGCCTGGCTTTCCTCAATTGTCATGCCTTCCGTGTGCAGTCCGATCGCAGACATGTAACGCACGTTTCGCATCAGCGCGTTGATCAGCTGACCGATATGTACTTCGGCATCACCGTCGCCGAGCCCCGCATCCCACATCATCTCTTCGGTGTAGTGAGCCCAGCCTTCGCTAAACGTGTACATGCCGAAATGACGCCCAATGTTGTTCTCCGTTCGGTTTGAATGCAGGTACTGCAGGAAGTGTCCCGGCCAGACCTCGTGTGCGGAAACGGCCAGCAAATCAGCTTCACCCGGAACGTAGGCCTGTTGATCCTCCTCAGACCACGTTGGGTCCGGTGGCGCAATGTAATACGTCGATGGCAGACCCTTCTCGAACGGACCCGGGATATTGATGTAGGCGAAATTGAAGCGGCGATGTGGCGGTGCTTCATCGACAAGTGCATCTTCGGTGCCCGGAATCGAGACTAATCCGTTGTCTTCCACAAACTTCTTCAACATTGGCAATTGTCTTTCGGCGCCGCCGACAGCACCTTCTGGTGACTTGTTGCTTTGTGCTTTTGCGATGCAATCTTCGGTGCTCGCACCGGGCGCATATTCCGCACAAGCCTCGTATAACAAATTGAGATTGCGGTCGAGATCACTCTGCCCTGCCGCTTTGAGGTCCTCGAGCGAAATATCGACGCCCTGGGTTGCGCTGAGCATCTTGAGGAAGGTCTCCTCGCCTAATGCAAAGTCATCAGTCGCGGTCACTCGCAGAGCATCAAGCCAATTAGCTGTCTGCTGGGCCGCTTCGGCAGCCGCGCTGTTCGCCGCCGCAAACTGTCGCTGCAATTGCTCATCCTCTACAGCGGCAAACAACCCTGGAACCGTGTTGTTCAGGTAGTCCACCAGGCCAGACAAAATGGCATGACCCATCTGGACGTACGGTGCCGGCAAAGGCGGCTGAAGGTTTTCCTTCATAGTCGCGAAATACGCGGGGGCCTGTTCCATGTATTTCGTATAGGCCTGAATGCGTTGCTCCAACGGCGCGTACTCACGATCGACGTACACGCTGAATGACAAGCCGGTATAGCTGAGTGGATTCTTTGTCCTGAAATTCGTCTCTCGCATCCAGAACAACTTGCCATTTAGTGCGGTCGATAAGTAGTCCCGCTCGAAGGCCTCGGTTCCTGCGAGATCGCTATAGGACGCAACTTCGGCGAGTACGCCATCGATCCAGCTCGCGTATTCCGCCTGGGCTTCGAGGCTAATGTCCTTCATCTGACCATCGTATTCGTGCAGGCCGGCGTCAACCGCAGACTCCGGATTGCGGCGATAGTATTCGTCGATAGTCGTCGCGGCGAATTCTGCCCAAGGCTGCTTCGCCTCAGGTTCCGGTGCGGCTGCATCTTCGCTGCCGCCGCAGGCAGCAAGCAACAAGCTCGCAAACAGTGCGAGTAGCGTCGTCTTTTTCATTGTGACCCTCTAAATTTATTGTCAGTGCATGCTTACTCGATGCCGAGTACGGACGCGCCCTGGTTGAATGTGATGTCCACCGGAATGCTGGCCTGCGTCAGGCGATTAAGGTCCGCTTGCAACTGCTCGCCAATAACACCTTTGGTCGCTGTCAGCTCCGCTGCCCCCTCATAGTCACCATCGCCCTGCAAAATCAACAACTTACGGGACAGGGCCTCCATCGCATTGTTCATCTGATCGAAATCAACCCGGTACTTGCCGGTTTCCGGGTTACGGATAAACGCACCGTTCTCGACAAAGAAGTTGAAACGCACCATGTTTGCCTTGCCATGCGCTTCGCTCGCACCAAAGCGAATCGAACGAAACACGCTCGCCATGAACGTAACGTAGTAGTCACGCAAATCGACATCACCGAGCTCACCGGCTTTCTGCAATTCACTGACCATGTACAGGCCAAGGACGTCGGCTTTGCCCTCTTCCATGACTGACGCAACGTCGAGCATTGCCTTTCGAACAATTCCCTTGCCAGTGATCGTATTCTTGACGCCAAGCCCGTGAGCGACTTCGTGGAACATCGTATTGGCAAAAAACGCATCGAATGAGATGTGCTCGCGCTGTGAATCGTCTACGAGCACGTCCGCAATCGGCTCGAGAATCTTCTCAAATTTCGCTTTCATTACGTTCTTGAGCTGCAGCCGCCGCGTACCCTTTTGCAACTGAACTTCTTCATCATTGGGTAGATTAATGGCGATTGTCTTGCCACCCATATTGCTGTGTCCTGCATAGTAAATAACGTCGTAAGCATTCAGGTCCGAATCGGATCCAGGCGATTCCTGCTTGTACTCATCCGGTACCGGCAGGCCTTCCTGCAATTCAGGCAAGAACGTCGCGAATTTGGCCAGTCGAGCACTCCACTCAAGATCCTTGATGAGCACATACGACTCATACGCCGCCTTGTACCCAAAGAGCCTGTCTTCGTAGGTTTCGATGGGGCCTATTACGACATCAATCTCATTGTCGTCGACGTCCATCCAGTACATGTCGCTCAGTTGAAAATCATCACTGATCAATGCGTTCGCACGCAATTTCAGATAATTGGCGAAATCCTGGCTGACGGCCAGGTCTGCTGCCTGGTGCAACAGCTGTGAGGCAGCCTTGAGTTCTTCGGCATATTCGACGTGGAAAGGCACAAGGATCAGCGCCCCCTGTTCGTCACGCCGTATCAAAGTATAGAGATCATCCTTACCAGGCAGATATGCGGCGTCGAATTCCTCTTTGCTCATATCTGCCGGGTAAAAGTTTGCGCCCAGCGGTTTCGGGCCAACACCTTCGATGAACGGCTTCTCATCGTCGAGGCGGTCCCATGGGCCGTAGTTTTGCTCGGCGAACAAACGGTCCTCATCGACACCAATCGATCCGAGCCACTCCTCGTAGCCCTCGCCATAGGTCTGTTGCCAGAAGAGGTCGTCCATGATCTGCGACGCCTGAATCAGAAGACCCAGCATTTCCCGTTGTTCATCGCTGAAGAAACTGAGGTCGGTAGTCAGCGTAAATTCAGCATAAATCTCAGGCCGTGCCTCTGCCGTCCCAGACGGTTCGACAGAAAGCTCTGGCGGCGATTCCGCCCCACAAGCTGCGAGTACTGCTGATACAAAGATGATGTGCGCTGCGCGCATAGAACGAGCGTATTTCACGAGCTGCCCCCGCAAGTCAAAAGAGGACAATTATCGCATAGGTTGCCCGGTGGGATTACAGATCGACGAGCGTAACGTCGTCTGTTGCCAGGTCTTCACCCAGAAATTGTCCACCAACCCGAGCGAATCGGGTTGCCCCGTCTGTTGCCAGTAATTTCAGGTCGCCGCTCACTTCCTGTTCGTTGCCGATGCGCAGCTTTTCGAGCAATTCACGGGCGGCGGTGGCCGTCGTGCTCGCAGAATCGACTATCGAGACAGCCGAATCGAAAACCGAGGCAAAAGTCTCGCGCAACAGCGGGAAATGAGTGCAGCCGAGAATGACGCTGTCTGGATTGCGGGATGCCGTATCCAGCTGATCGAGATAACGATTAACGATAGCTTCTGCGATGACGCCGTTATTCCAGCCCTCCTCTGCCAGAGATACCAGCAATTCACAGGCCAACTCGTCGACCTGCGCGAGCGGGTCGCTCTCGAGAATTGCCCGTCGATAGGCGCCCAGCCTGACCGTGGCTTCGGTAGCGAGCACCAAATGCCTGCCGCCAGGCCTTGCCGCGACCGCCGCTGCCGCGCCAGGCTCGACCACTCCAATGACGGGAAGCGCTCCCATCTGTTCGCGCAGTGAGTCGAGGGCAACGGCCGAAGCTGTGTTGCAGGCAACAACCAGTAACTTGATGCCATGTCGCTGCAACTGCGCCGTGGCCTGGCAGGCGTAACGCGAAATCGAGGTCGGACTCTTGGTGCCGTAAGGCAGCCGGGCAGTATCGCCAAGGTAGATCAGATCCTCGTTCGGCAGTGCTTCGCGCACAGCTTTGAGGACTGTCAGACCACCGACACCGGAGTCAAAGACACCTATCGGCAGAGCTTTTGCTTCAGATGCGTTCATCTGTCTATTGTACTGTGGAATAATCCGGCACCACTACGAACAGCGGCAACAGTGTGCGAAAACTTCTTTACGGTATAGCCAGTTTCATCGGCCTCTTGATCATCGTCGGCCTGCTGTTGCCTCGGCACGCGCGCGTCGAGGTAACGACGAGCATCGATGCGCACCCGCCGATAGTCTTTGCCCTGATTAACGATTTTCATCGCGTCAGCTTGTGGTCGCCCTGGCTTGAGACAGACCCCAATGCTCGCATCGTTTATTCAGGACCGGTGCGCGGCGTCGGCGCGGCCATGACCTGGGACGGAGCGATAATCGGATCCGGCACGCAAATCATCAAAGAAACTCGACCGTTCGAGTTTATCGAAACAACGATCAACCCCGGCGAATCGGGCGAACACCGAAGCTGGTTCGATTTTGAGAGCCAGAACGGCACGACAACCGTTACGTGGAGCTACGAGGCTGATCAAGGCTACAACGTCGTCGCACGCTACTTTTCTCTGCTTTTATCCGGTGTGGTGCGGCGAGACTATGAGCTTGGACTAAGCCGACTCAAAGACCTGGCCGAAACGCTACCGAATGCCGATTTCGGCGACATCGAGATCGAACATATGATCGTTGATGCCGTGGATATCGCATTTTGTTCGACGACATCAGTTCCCGAGCCGTCCGCTATGTCCGATGCAATGGGCGATGCGTATTTCGAGATACTCAGCTTTATCGACGAACATGGGCTGCAGGAAGCCGGGGCACCGTTGTCCATCACGCGTTCATTCAGTGGCTCCGAGCTGTTGTTCGATGCGGGCATTCCGGTGCGAGGCCTTAATGCGGCTACACCACGCAGCGATGCGTCCGTGAAAATCGGCCAAACATTTGCGGGCACTGTCATTCGCGTCCGCCACATAGGCGCTTACCGGACACTGGGTCAAACACATCAGAAAATTGCTGCCTACCTGGCAGCGTTGGACATTGAGCGAGGGGGTGATGCCTGGGAGTCGTACGTTAGCGACCCGACGAAGGTGCCGGAAGCGGAGCTTCTGACCTACATCTACTACCCGATAGCGCCATAGGGCGCTCTGCTTCGAGCGGCTGCGCCCGCAAGCGAATCAGTTAGATTTGACTAAGAACGGTGGGACGCCAACCTTGTCTTGTCTATCCAGCGGCAATGAATGTTGGGCACCGTCATGGTAATGCACGATCTCACCGTAGACAGTCACGACCGAGGCAGCACATTCACTGGCCTCCCCAACGGACATTTTGCGCACCGACGCCGAGATCGGGCTTTCGCCTTTCAATGGTGTCACGCGATACATCTGGTGTTTGAGATCAGCGAACGCCTGCTGCGCCGCTATGGGTAACTCATCTTCATTTATTTCGGTCAGATGGTCTTCGTAGGCCTTCATAAGCCTTTGTTTTATATGGCCATGACCGGCCAGCACCGAAACTGCGGCGAAAAAGTGATCGACGTGGTATGACATTTCCACTCCAGCGTTTATTTCTTGTTTTGCCGTTCTTATTACTGACGAAGCGGCTTCTTACGCTTTAGCGACTACCTCCCTGTAGTCTGCGGCCCTCTCAAACCGCCAAGTCCCTTAGTATTCCTGATCTTTCAGATACCTGCGCACTCTTTTTATAACAGACATTCGAAGATGCACGCAAGTAGGGACAAACCTTTACGAGAATCCTCAGGCTGCGCTATTGATTTTTGCTGATTTCAATAAGCCAATGCTCGTCGCCTAAATCCCGCTCGATCGAGAACAACGCATCAGATTGGGCGATGGCCCAATCGGTGGCCAATGTCTCTGCCATGACATAATCACGGTGTGCTGCAAGCGCTTTTTCCACCGCATCTGACCCTGATACGCCGAGAACGATTCGATCCGAAACCTCCAGACCCGCCTGTTTACGGGCATCCTGGACCGACCGGATGATTTCCCGGGCGACGCCCTCGTCGATCAGCGTAGCGCTCAGTGCGGTATCCAGTTCGGTCAAATAACCCCCGTCCTCGGCACAGGCAAAGCCTTCGGCCGCGTTGGTCTCGATCAACACGTCTTCGTGATCGAACGACAAACTCTCTCCATTGACATCGATCTCGAACGTTCCTCCGCGAGCGGCTGCGCCCGCAATCTCCGCACCATCTGCGGCATCCAGCGCAGCTCGAATCGCCGGGATCAACTTGCCGTACTTCTTGCCGATACGCGGCAGATTTGGCTTGATCCGGTAGTTGACGTGGCTGGCGTCGCGCGCGATGAACTCGATCTCTTTGACGTTGAGCTCTTCGAGGATCTGATCCTGGTGCGCATCAAGTGCTGCCCTGGCCTTATCGTCCGGCGCCCGCACCAGTAACCTCGATAACGGCTGCCGCGTACGCACACCCGATTGACCGCGCGCCGCGCGGCCGAGCCCGACGACTTTCTGCACGACGCCGATGTTGAACAGCAAATCGTCGTTTTTCCAGCTTGCGTCGGCCTCAGGCCATGACGTCATGTGCACACTGTCCGGCGCACTGTCGTCGACACTGCGAACGAGGTTCTGGTAGACGTTTTCGGTAAGAAACGGCAAGAACGGCGCCATCAGTTTGTGCACCGCATTGAGACACTCGTAAAGCGTCAGGTACGCGGCATGCTTGTCCTCGGGGTCCGTGGACTTCCAGAAGCGGCGGCGATTCCGGCGCACATACCAGTTACTCAACTGATCCACGAAGGACTCGATCGCCTCGCCAGCCGTCTTCGCATCGAAGTTGTCGAGTGCCTCTGTGCACGTCGTGATTGTGTCGTGCAATAGAGCCATGGCCCATCTGTCGATTTCCGGACGCTTCTCAACCGGCACGTGACGAGTCAGGTCTACTTCATCGAGACGGGCGTACAACACAAAGAAGCCGTAGGTGTTCCAGAATGTGTTGATAAACGAGCTCGCCACGTCGGCGACGATTTCGACCGAAATACGCTTGGGTACATCGGGGGACAGGCGGGCAAGGAAATACCAGCGCAGAGCGTCGGCGCCAACAGTGTCGAACACATCGTAGGGGTTGACGATATTGCCAACCGACTTGGACATCTTTTTTCCGTCTTTATCGACGATCAGGTTCAGGCAGATGCAATTCTTGTAGGCGACGCTATCTGAAACCAGCGTCGCTATGGCATGCAGTGTGTAAAACCAGCCACGTGTCTGGTCGATAGCCTCACAGATGAAGTCAGCCGGAAAATGCTTCTCGAATTTGTCTTCGTTTTCGAACGGGTAATGCCATTGCGCGTAAGACATTGCGCCAGAGTCGAACCAGCAATCGATAACCTCTGGTACGCGATTCCAGGTCTTGCCGTCCTTTTCGAATGTGATTTCGTCGACAGCAGGACGATGCAGGTCGAGCTCTGACAATGTTCGACCTGTTAGTTCTTCGAGCTCCTTTACCGAACCGATACAAACGTAGTCACCTTCGCCGTCGGTCCATACGGGTAACGGGGTTCCCCAGAATCGCTCGCGGGACAACGCCCAATCGACATTGTTCTCCAGCCAATTGCCGAAACGCCCTTCGCGGATATGTTCGGGCACCCACTTGATCGTGTTGTTGAGCTCGACCATACGCTCGCGAAACTGCGACGTGCGGATGTACCAGGCGTTTTTCGCGTAGTAGAGAATTGGGTCTTTTGTGCGCCAGCCGAACGGGTAGCTGTGCGTAATGCGCTCGGAGCGGAACATCAGGCCGCGGTCTTTGAGAATCCGGATGAGTGGTTTGTCGGCATCCTTGAAGAACATGCCCGCAACCGGTTCAACCTCCGCAACAAATTGACCGTCGAGGCCGACGCCGTGTACGACGGGCAGCCCATTGGCCTGGCCGAATGCCAGGTCATCGACGCCGTATGCCGGCGCTATGTGAACGATGCCGGTGCCGCTCTCCGTGCTGACGAAGTCAGCCGCATAGATCTGAAATGCCGCCTCGGCGTCGACCTCAAGATAGTCGAACAGCTGCTCGTAGCGCTTGCCGACAAGCTCGCTGCCTTTGACGGTCTTGCTAACCGAGTGTTCGAGGTCACGCATGACGGCCTCGCGCAGTGCTTCGGCAACGATCAACGTTTCACCATCGACCTCGCAGTAGCTGTAGTCAATGTCTTCGCCGACGGCCAGTGCGAGGTTTGACGGCAGCGTCCATGGCGTTGTCGTCCAAACGAGGATCGAAGTGTTCTTCTCTCCCTGTAAGCGGAAACGCACGGTGATCGATGGATCCTCGGTGTCCTGATAACCCTGCGCGAGTTCATGCGACGAAAGCGTCGCGCCAATACGCGGGTCGTACGGCACAACCTTGTAGCCCCGATAAATAAGATCCTTGTCCCAGATCCTTTGCAACAGATTCCAGACAGATTCGATGTAGCTGTTGTTAAGCGTGTAATACGCCTCGTCGAGATTGACCCAAAAGCCCATGCGCTCGGTCATCTTCTCCCAGTCGCCGATGTAGGTCATGACCGACTCACGGCACAGACGTGTGAACTCGGCGATACCGACCTTGTCTTCAATCTCCTTCTTATCGTAACTGTCGATCAGGCCTTCTTTGTTCAGGTGTTTTTCGACCTCATGTTCTACGGGCAAGCCGTGTGTGTCCCAGCCGGCTTTCCTTGGCACGTAGTAGCCGCGCATTGTTTTGTAGCGAGGGAACGCGTCTTTGAAACTGCGCGCAAGTACGTGGTGAATGCCTGGCTTGCCGTTCGCCGTTGGCGGGCCTTCGTTGAAGCTGAATTGCGGACCACCTTCATTCTGATGCAGCGTCTTCGCAAATGTGTCGTGTTCACGCCAGAACTTCAGCACCTCGGTCTCAAGTGTGGGTCCGTCGTAACGGCCTGTAACTTCCTTAAATGACAACTCTATCTCTCCAGGCTATTCGCCTCAGTATTCAGCGCTGACAGTAATACCCACTGTGCCACCAATTTCGAGGGAAACTAGCCGTAAGTGGCAGGGAAAACAAGGGTTAATTGAGAATGGCTTATTGCTCTAATTTGCTCGCGCAACCGATACAGCGCAGCGCTGTCGGATCGAACTCCAGTCGTTTCGGATTAATCGGCTCGTCACAGTCCCTGCACAGGCCGTAGCTTCCATCATCGATGCGATTCAGGGCGGCCTCAATGTTGCGCAACATCGCCTCGCGTCGGTGACCGGATGCCTGGGCCATTGCCTGGGCCTGCATCGCATCCATACGAGACAGTCGCCCGACTTTCGATTGATCGAGCTCCACGACCGCTGCGGAGTCGCCGCTGGTCGCCGCAATCGATTCGAGTTCTTCGCGTAAGGCCAACAGCCTGTCACGGGGCGATAAACTCATGCTTTCTTGACGAACTGGGACTTCGGCTGCATTGCGCCATCCATGTAGGTGTATTCAGATCCGCACTGCGGACAGTCGGGCAAGTCCTCATGGTTGATCCTGCGTTATGACGGCCTAGAATTACCTCCAGCGAAAATTTATGCAATATTCATCGCTTAGAATAGGTCTATATAGCCAGATTCGCCGTTATGGAGCACAGATGCTAATCAAGAAAACCGCCAATATTCGCCCGTCCGAGATCACGAGTAAGGACAACTACCTGAATCGCCGTACATTTATTCGCGCCGGCAGCATTGCCGGAGCCTCGATTCTGGCCGGCCCGGCGATGGCCGCCGTTGTTCCCGATGAGCCTCGAGCCAAACTCCCGGGTGTTGGCGATAGTGAATTCAGCACCGACGAGACCCCCAACAGCTACGAAGACGTGACGGGTTACAACAATTTTTATGAGTTCGGCACAGGCAAGGAAGATCCGTCTCGCTATGCGCAGGAATTCGATGCTCGCCCGTGGTCAATTACAGTCGACGGCCACGCGGAGAAAACCGGCACGTTTCATTTCGAAGACTTCATTAAGCCGTTTGATCTTGAGGAACGCATCTACCGCATGCGCTGTGTCGAAGCCTGGTCGATGGTCATACCGTGGGTGGGTATTTCGCTCGCCGACGTCGTCAAACATTTTCAGCCTACATCCAAGGCCAAATTCGTTTCGTTCGAGACGTTGCACGATCCGGTACGAATGCCGGGCCAGAGACGGCGTGTTCTGGAATGGCCATACCGCGAAGGCCTGACGATTGCCGAAGCGACCAATCCGCTGCCGATACTCGCCGTCGGGGTTTACGGAGAGACGCTACCCAACCAGAATGGCGCTCCCATCCGTCTGGTCGTACCCTGGAAATACGGCTTCAAAGGAATCAAAAGCATCGTTCGGATGAGCTTTGTCGAGAAACAACCGGACGTCAGCTGGAGGATGGCTGCGGCGAATGAGTACGGCTTCTATGCAAACGTCAACCCTGAAGTCGACCATCCACGCTGGAGCCAGGCAAGTGAGCGAGCGATTGGCGGCGGCTTGTTTGCGCCGAGGAAACCGACCTTGATGTTCAATGGCTATGGAGAGCAGGTCGCCCACCTCTACGACGGCCTCGATCTGCGCAAGAACTTCTAGCCCGCAGTGAATACGCTGCAAAAAGTTCGGTTTGTTGGCAAGCCGCTTGTCTTCCTGTTGTGTCTGTTGCCAGCGGCGCTCGCGGTTGGTGATGCGTTCGGTATCACAGGGCAACTCAGCGCAAACCCGGTTGAAGATATTCTCGATCGCTTCGGCAACTGGGCGATTCGCCTGATCATGATCACACTGGCCGTCACGCCGCTGCGTCGCATTACGGGCTGGAACTGGCTGATTCGGTTCCGGCGTATGCTCGGCTTATTCACGTTTTTCTATGTGCTAATGCACTTTTTAACCTGGTTATTGCTCGATCGCGGACTTGCGGTCGATCCGGCATTTCAATGGACTGGCATTCTTGAAGATCTGACCGAACGACCGTTCATTAGCATCGGTTTTGCGGCGCTTTTGCTGCTAACGGCGATGGCAGCAACGTCCACCGCCGCAATACGGCGTCGCATGGGACGCCGCTGGGACAAGTTGCACTACAGCGCCTACGTTGTTGGCGTTCTTGGCGTTTGGCATTACTGGTGGCAGGTCAAGAAAGACACCAGCGACGCATGGATCTATGCGGTCATTCTTGCAGTGTTACTCGGCTACCGAATCTGGAAGCGATTCCGAAAGCCAATAAAAAACCGGGGCGGCTAGCAGTCGCCCCGGCTGTCACTCCTGCGTCAGTCGTCGTCAGGCAACTTCCACAGTGTGGCGTTCCGCCGCCTGCGTTTTCGGAAGAATAACCTTCAGGATGCCGTCCTTCAGTTCTGCCTTGATGTGTTCAACATCAACATCAACCGGCAAAGCTATGCTCCGCATGAACTCACCGTAACCGAGTTCATGACGGTAGAACGTATCTTTGTTTGCCTCTTCCTCAAACTCCCTCTCGGCCTCAATCGTCAGGCGATCGCCCGAGATTGTGACTTCGACGTCGTCTTTTTCGACACCAGGCAGTTCCGCCCGGACTATGAGCTCTTTTTCTCGATCAAGAATATCGACTCGGAAACTTCTCTCAAAATCGATACCCATTGGCCATTTCAGACCAAAAGGCTCAAACGTCTCCATCCAGCGGCGTGGTGGGAAGTCCTCGAAGAACTCCTCCATGCTGTGGGTGAGAGGCGCGGTCCGTTTTACATCAACAGCCCTGTTGCGGGGCTCAAATTTATGCAGAATTGACATAAAACTCACCTCCTTCCCGTGCATCACTGGCGATCTTCTGCCAGCACACTAGGTATAGGCTCTATGTCCAACAATCCACATCCGTGAAACCCCGGATTGTAATCTCCGCAGACCGGGTGTTAACTGACGGCACGTGTTACGAAATCGGTTCCCGGCACCTGTGGGCCACACGAACCTCTGAAGCGCTTTTCTGCTGCTTCTAACTACGATGTTCCAGATATTTGGCTGAGTTCTTCGGCGAGTTGCTCGCGCAGAATAAATTTTTGGACTTTGCCTGTGACCGTCATCGGGAATTCTTCGACAAAGAAGACGTAACGAGGAATCTTGAAATATGAAAGTTGGCCCCGACAGAACTCTTGAATCTCTTCGACTGTCGCACGTTGACCCTCGCCCAGTTTAATGCAGGCCGCGATCTCTTCACCGAACTTCGTATCCGGCACGCCGACAACTTCGACCTGATCAACCTTCGGGTTGGTGTAGAGAAAATCTTCGATCTCGCGGGGGTAAACATTCTCTCCACCACGTATCAGCATGTCTTTGCTGCGACCAACAATGCGAACGTAACCCGCTTCGTCCATCGTTGCGATATCGCCGGTGTGCATCCAGCTATCCTGCTTGCCGTCATCCCAATAGCCAAGCATGACGTTGTAGCCTCGAACGCATAGTTCACCGGGTTGGTCCAGCGCGACGATTAACCCGTCTTCGTCGACGATCTTGATTTCGGTATTCGCCAACGTGCGACCCACAGTGCCTACGCGAAGTTCGATCGGATCGTCGGGCATCGTTTGCGTCGACAGCGGCCCGGTTTCGGTCATGCCGTAACCGATAGTGATCTCGCTCATATGCATGTCGTCGATTACTTCGCGCATGAGCTCAACAGGACATGGCGCCCCGGCCATAATGCCGGTGCGGAGGCTGCTCAGATCGTATTGTTCGAAGCCCGGATCATCCAGCATTGCAATAAACATCGTCGGGACACCGTGCAATGCCGTGCAGGCCTCAGCTTCGATGGCCTGTAACGTCGATTCAGCTTCGAAGGCTGCCCCCGGGAACACGATAGCCGCGCCCGTCGTCGCGCATAACAGTGTTCCAAGAACCATGCCGAAGCAGTGATACATCGGCACCGGTATGCACAAGCGGTCCTTCTCGGTGAACTTGAGGATCGCCGCCGACATCCGCGTGTTGTTGATCATGTTGTGGTGCGTCAGCGTGGCCGCCTTGGGTGCTCCGGTCGTACCGCTGGTAAATTGAATATTGACCGGTGCATCGAAGTCTAACTGCTGTGCTATAGCCTCCAGTCGTTGCAGAGATTCCTCGTCAAGGCGGCCGGAAACCTGCTCCAGGCTGAACATGCCCGGGATGTTTTCGCTGCCAAGCTGAATAACTGTGCGCAGCGCCGGGAGACGTTCGGCGTGCAGGTCGCCACAGCTTGCCGTGGCAAGCTCGGGTGCAAGTGATTGCAGCATCCCAATGTAGTCACTGGACTTGAATCGCGTCTCGGTGATTAGCCCGCGGCAGCCTACCTTGTTTAGCGCGTATTCGAGTTCTGATTGCCGGTAGGCAGGATTGATGTTGACGAGAATGAGCCCTGCGTAGGCACTGCCAAATTGGGCGATCAGCCATTCGGCGCGATTCGGTGCCAGCATTCCAATTCGATCGCCTGGGTTCAGGCCTGTTGCAAGCAGCCCCGTTGCCAGCGCACGTGCTCGTTCGCGAAGCTCCTTCCAGCTCCAGCGCACATCCTGATCCGTGACAACAAGGGCGTCCCGGTCGGGCCAGCGGCTTGCTGCTTCATCGAGTACGCCGCCTACAGTGATGCCCACCAGAGGCGGTCCAACACCTCCATGCGCATAGCTCATCCCGAGTTTCTGACGATTCGATTTCACCGCGCGAGTATAGTCTCAACAAGTCGCCTGACACGACATTGGTACAACTACAGACTTGAGCATCGCGTTTCGAGACCAATCAAGGCTTCTACACCGACCGCATTAGTGCAGGTGGTTTTTCAGGAATTTGTCCAATGCCTGGAACGCTATCAGGCGATTCTTGTTTTCATCGAGATAGTGGGTACCGCCAACGAGCTCGATGTATTCGATATCGACATTTACGCCGCGTGCAGCATCGTAGAACTCCCGCGATTGTTTGACTCGCACCTGCGTATCACGATCCCCGTGGATCAGCAAAATCGGGCTCTTGATCTTCTCAACATGATGAATCGCTGAATTCTGATACAGCTCTTCTTTCTGCTGAGGATCCCGTGTATCACCAACTGTTTTGCGCTGAGAGACCCGCGCAGTTTCATATCGTGCGCCGGCTTCCATCAGGTCAATGAGGTTGCCGATGCCTGCTACACTGACTATGCAGGCGAATTGCGTGGGTCGTTGGAACGATGCGGTCAATGCAACGTAGCCGCCGTAGCTCAGACCGACTATACAGGCGCGTTTCGTGTCTACCGTACCCTGCATGTCTAGCCAGTCTATTGCATCGTAGACGTCCTGTTGCATTGCCATGCCCCACTCACCATACCCCGATATCTCATAGCTATTGTTGAACCCGGTTGAACCGCGGAAATTCACTTGCAAGACCGCAAAACCGCGATTGGCAAGGAACTGTACATACGGATCAAAGCTCTGATAGTCACGCGCTTGCGGGCCTCCGTGTGGTAAGACAATCAACGCCGGTTTGTCACCGGACTCCGGCGGCATCGTCAGATAGCCATTGAGCTTCATTCCATCGCTGGCCTCGAACACAATTGGTTCGACCTTGGCTAACT
>RCNB010000573.1_pt1 | contig 24057 bp, 17 predicted proteins | sample 2041321 | NCBI WGS metagenome assembly RCNB01 (sample SAMN09708232, study PRJNA481090) | Marine sediment metagenome, whole genome shotgun sequencing project. | reverse complement strand
AAGTATGTACAAGGCTGTAGTGTCGAGGAAGTCGGCGCCGCCTTCGGAATTGGTGAAAAAGCAGCTGAGTCGCTCCTGAGCAGGGCGCGCGCTGCATTTAAAGAAGGTTTTCGGTCGCTTTGGGACCTTGAGCCTGGCTACCTGGTGAATTAACGGTGAAACCGATGAACGACAAGTCTGATGAAAAGCTAACCGCTGAGCTAATGCGTATAGCAGGCCCGTGCGCGGACATTCCGGCAGACGTTGAGTCACGTGTATACGAACGAGTGCTCGACGAATGGACAGACGAAAGCCAAAACACAGCGAGGACTAAGGTCTACAAAGTCGTCGAACGCAGTTGGAAGCGAGGACTGACCCGCCGACGACTCATGCAATGGGCTGCGCCCGCACTCGTTGCCGCGTCGGTAGCATTCATTGCGATCAATCTTGCTGAGACCGGGCCAGTTTCGCCACCAACTGTCGGGAATATCGCCAGGTTGGTCGGTTTCGAATCCGGCAGTTTGCTGACAACCGGAGAGTCATTGTACTCGGGGGCAACGTTGTCCACAGGCGAAGGACAGGGCGTGAGCATTTTGCTGGCACGTAACGAGTCTTTGCGACTGGGTGAAAATTCTCGCCTGCGTATTGATGGCAAAAGTCGGTTCACTCTGCTTGAGGGCAGGGTTTATGCGGATACCGGCCAGTTCATGTATCGGGACAGCGAGCTCACGATTGTCGCGGGATTCGCGACGATTACCGATGTTGGAACTCAGTTTTCGATCTTGCTTGATGGCGTTCTGCTTGATGTTGGTGTGCGAGAAGGCCGTGTTGATATCGATAGTAGTGTTGGCGCTGTCATGGCCATCGCCGGTGAACGTGTGCGTGTTGATAAAAGTGGAGCGACGCTTAGAGAGGACGTTCTGCCGAACGCTGCTTATTGGCAGTGGGCCACCGATCTTGCGCCGATCTACGACATCGAGAACAAATCTCTGATGGAGTTCCTCAATTGGGCCGCTCGAGAGACCGGCATGCAAGTCGTATTTGAAAGTGATGCGCTGCGCATGGCCGCCATGCGAACTGACTTGCACGGTCCGACCTCAGGGCTGAAACCGGAAGAAGCACTGGTTGCCGTGATGGCGACAACGAGTTTTCGCTACAAGATCGAGTCGGGAACTATCTACATCGGCCGCTAGCGGCATTACAATTCAATAATGCCAACTCTGCTTCGACTGTTGGCGGTGCTGACGGTCGTTCCTGTTTTCGGCATCGCGCTCGCTGACTCAACTCCGGATACGAACATCCGGGTGTCTGACTATCTGGAATCGCTAAACCGCGGCGGCCAGAACATCATCTTTAGTAGCGATCTGGTTACGGATGAGTTGTGGCTGGAAAGTCAGGCAACTACTGACATTTCAAGGTCGGAATTAGCAGAATTATTGCAGCAATTCGGTTTGACCGTGCAGGCAGGCCCGGCGAACAGCCTTTTGGTCGTGCGCTCAGAGCCGTCGGCCGACCCAGTCCAGGTACAGCCGGAACCCACAGAGTTACAGCCCGATGCGCTGCCCGAAATCGTTGTCACCTCCAGCTTGAGTCGTATTGAATATTCGCGCGTTGGCGGATCTGTGATTCTCGATCGACAGCTGGCAGCTCGCGTACCGGCCGCAGCGGAGGAGGCGGTTCGCCTGCCGGACCGCTTACCCGGGACGGCTAACGGGGGTATATCGACTCGCAGTCATGTTCGCGGCGGCGAAAGCAATGAGACTTTGTATTTACTGGACGGGTTGCGTTTGTATGAGCCCTTCCATCTAAAGGATTTTCAGTCTGTCGCGACGGTGATTAACGCGAACGCCATATCAGGAATGGACTTCTATTCCGGCGCCTATCCGGCCCGTTTTGGTGATCGAATGAGCGCGGTAATGGACATACGGCTGCGGGAGCCGGACGAAAAGATACAAACCGAACTCGCATTTAGCTTCTTTAATACCTCGGCGCTGTCACTGGGCCGCTTCGGAGGCAATGACAAGGGTGATTGGCTGTTCGCGGCGAGGCGCGGCAATCTCGATCTCATTGCAGATGTTATGAATCCGGACGTTGGTAGTCCTGACTACCACGATTATCTGGGTCATCTGGGTTGGGCGTTTGGCGCCAGAGCAGATATCAGCGTGAACGTTCTTTTGTCGACCGACAAAATTAACCTGAATGATGAGGCGCGAGGCGAGCAGGCGACGGCAACTTACGACAACCAGGTTTTCTGGGCCAAGTGGGATGCCGAATGGAACGACATGCTACGTAGCAGCACGGTATTGTCGTTTACCGATATCGACGACAATCGGGTTGGGTCGGTCAATCTTCCTGACATCGTCACGGCCTCACTTGAAGACCGTCGAAAATTTCGCGCAGCATCATTCAAGCAGGACTGGGTCTATGTTCCGTCATCAGTCTGGATGCTCGGATTCGGCATCGATGGAAAGCATCTCGACGGACGCTATGTGTTTGAGTCGGCGAGGTCTCTGCAGGCGCCATTCGAGCAGATTTACGACAACAACCCGGTCGACTTGCGCAACACGGATTTGATCGTCGATGGTGCGCAATACGCTGCCTATGCCGAGCTGCGGTGGCAGATGCGCGACAATCTTACGATTGACGTCGGTATGAGATGGGATCATCAGAGTTATACGACCGCCATGAATGACGAGCAGTCGAGCCCCAGGATCAGCTTCCTGTATCAACCTAATGAAAGTACGGAGTTACGTTTTGGCTGGGGGCAGTTTTCGCAAGCGCAGGAAGTTAATGAACTTCAGGTAAGCGACGGACTCAACAGCTTCTTCCCGGCACAACGCGCTGAACATGTCGTCGGAAATCTAAAACACCGATTCAATGACGATATTAATTTGGAGTTGTCGGTTTTCAGAAAGATTTTTCGCGCTGTGCGTCCGCGCTTTGAAAGCGCGTTTAATCAATTGTCGATCGTCCCGGAAATTCAATTCGATCGAGTGATGATTGATGCGAATTCTGCCGAGTCGACAGGGGTTGAGCTGCGGATTTCTCGCGGATCCGGCGCTGACGATCTGTTCTGGTGGATTGGATACTCCTGGTCCGAGGTGGAAGATGCTGTTCCAGGCGGGAAACAGAAACGTAGCTGGGATCAGACCCACACCGGCAAGTATGGAGCTAGCTGGCGATGGGGCAGTTGGGACTTTAGTGCGGCCGGCTTGGTTCATACCGGTTGGCCGAAAAATGTTCTGACTTTAGAGTCTTCGCTGAATCCAGATGGTTCTGAGCTGCTGTCACTGTCCACCTCTGAATTCAACGGCGTTCGCCATTCGGTTTTTCACTCCCTCGATGTCCGTGTCAGCCGAGACTTTGATATTCGGCTCGGCGATCTGAAGGTCTTTCTCGAGGTCACAAATTTGTATGGGCGGGAGAACGCCTGCTGTACAGAGTATTCTATCGGTCAGGATGAAACGGGCGCGACGGTGCTGGAATCGCGGACCGAGCATTGGCTGCCGCTGGTGCCATCGTTGGGCGTTGTCTGGAGCTTCTAAACAGCAGCACCAGACGCAGGTCGTGCATGTCGCATGACTATCTGAATCTCTTCAGCATGAATGAACGCGACCTTTGACAGGCGAAAACCGACCGGGCCTAATAGTCGTTTCAAGACAAACGACAATGGCGAGAGACGGAATCTGATGCAGGAAATCACCACGTTACTGGAAAAAACTCTGGTTGTACCATTGGTGCAATCCGATGACCCAGGAATTGCCATTGAGACTTCGCGGGCCCTCGCGGCAGGTGGGCTGGCGGTGGTCGAAGTGGTACTCAGAACTGACCGGGCTCTGGAGTGTTTACAGGCTATTGCCGATGAGGTGCCGGAAATAATCGCGGGAGCGGGCACTGTCCTGAGTGCTGCACAGGCTGAAGCGACTCTAGCAAATGGCGCGAAGTTCATCGTTTCACCCGGGCTTGATGATGGTGTGGTTGCGGTTGCCAAAGCGCATGGGGTACCGATCTATCCCGGGATCATGACGCCAGGTGAGCTGCAGCACGCATACAATCTTGGTCTGGACACCGTGAAGTTCTTTCCGGCGTCGATCGCGGGTGGCATACCGGCATTGAAGGCACTCTCCAGCGTCTTCAGGACGATGCGATTCATGCCGACGGGAGGCGTGTCACCGGGCAACCTCGCCGATTATCTAGCAATTCCTGCTGTACTCGCCTGTGGCGGTAGTTGGTTGACACCAAAAGACGCGATCGAAGCGGGTAACTATGACGCGATAAGCGATCTCGCAGCGGCCGCCGTCGAAATAGCGAGACAGGCCAAGCCTGAGTAGTGAGTGAATTTCTGCGACGATATCCCGTGGTCGGGCATCAATAAGCCACTAATACACAAAACGGGGATAGCACCAATGAATGCCAAACAGACAGCGACTTTGCTCGCGACCTTTCTTTTCGTGGCTGCCGCATACGCAGGCGAGAAAGACCACCACAAGATCGAAATACAAGTCATTGCCGATGACGGCGTTGGCGAGACGCATCTGACGCTGGACAGCGATGACCTGGGATTTAGTCTCGATGACATGCAGGTCGGCGAAAATCATTCTGTTACTGACAACGCTGGACGCCCGGTCCTCATTACGCGCACCGATGACGGGTACAGCTTCGACGTCGATGGCAAGACCATCGATATGCCAGCGTTCGGCAAACATCGTGATCATGGCGATGCTAACGTTTGGATCAGCAAGGGCGACATGGCGCCACACGAAGGTGGTGCACCACATGTGATGATTGAAAAGATGAATGGCGAGGGCGTCATGATCTTCAGCGGTAAAGAAATTGATGATGCAACGCAGCAGATCATCCGCACCGCCCTTGAGTCGGCAGGTCATGAAAATGTCCATTTCGCCGGTGGTGATGGTGATGCACCGCATGGCGTTCGCGTTGTTAAGAAGGTCGTTGAAATAGAAGTCACCGAATAGCAGGTTCCTTTCTCGTATACTCGGGCTTGGCAGGCACTTGTTTGAGTACTGATGGATAATTTGATTGACCAGCTGTCCGAGATAGTTGGCAGAGATAACATTCGCAGTGGCCCCGACCTCGCGGAACGGGCCACTTCTTATTGGGATTCGTCACCCACTGTTGCGAAGGCTCTGGTTCGGCCACGATCTACGCAAGAGGTCAGCGACGTGCTTGTTCTTTGCCATGAACGAGGACAATCTGTCGTCGTTCAGGGTGGATTGACCGGCGTCGTTGAAGGTGCCCTGTCAGGCCCCGAAGACCTCATCATCTCCCTCGAAAAAATGACGGCCATTGAGTCGGTTGACTCACTCGATGGTGTCGCCGTGATTCAGGCAGGCGCGGTTTTACAATCTATACAGGAACAACTGGCAGAACAGGGCTTCCTGTTCCCACTTGATCTTGGCGCTCGAGGAAGTTGCACCATTGGCGGAAACGTCGCGACCAATGCCGGTGGAATGAACGTCCTGCGTTACGGGATGATTCGCAACGTCGTTCTCGGGCTGGAGACCGTGCTTGCCGACGGTACTATAATTTCGTCCATGAACCAGATGCTGAAAAACAACACCGGCTACGATCTGAAGCAGCTATTCATCGGCAGTGAGGGGACCCTGGGTGTGGTTACGCGCGTCGTTGTGAAGCTGTTCCCCTTGCCGCAAAGTCGCCAAACAGTGCTGCTCGCGACTGAGTCCTTCGACGCCGTCGTGAGTCTCCTCAAAATAATGCAATCGGACCTCGCGGGAACGCTAAGTGCCTTTGAGGTCATGTGGAATAATTATTACAGTTCGGTCACGGTCGACGGCGCACATAAAGCGCCGTTGGCGCGGGACTATCCGTACTACGTCCTCATCGAGGCGGAAGGTTCAGATGCTCAGGCGGACGAGGCGCGTTTTCAGACGATTCTCGAAACGAGTCTGGAAGACGGTATTGTTGTCGATGCGGTGCTGCCGAAATCACAGTCGGAACGCGATTCGTTGTGGAAAGTTCGCGAGGATTTCGATGCGGTACTTCCGGCCTATTTGTACGATGTGAGCTTGCCCATCAAGTCGATGAGCATCTACATCGACAAAGTTGAAAAAGCACTGGCCGCCTGGCGAGAGGACGCGCGTTTGTACGTGTTCGGGCATATCGCCGACGGCAATCTCCACTTGTTCATCACGCCATTCGATGAGGGCACGAATCGCGATCAGTGCGACGAGATTGTATACGGCTGTCTTGAAGGGCTAAACGGATCGATTTCCGCCGAACACGGTATCGGCGTGGACAAAAAGAAATGGTTGGGCAATACGCGAAGTCCGGAAGAGATCCAGCTAATGAAGGGACTCAAGACTCTTCTCGACCCGACGAATATCCTGAATCCTGGGAAAGTAATCGACTAAGCGAGCGCGGCTAGCGATTCGTCCAGAACAGCTAGCAGAAAATCGGCGTCGTTTTTGCTCAGCACCATGGGTGGACGCAATTTGATGATGTTGTCATCCGGCCCGATTGATCCTGTCAGAACGCCCCGATTGCGCAGATCGTTGACGAGCTTTCCGGTCAGGTTGGTATCCGGTGTTCGTTGCTCGCGATCAGACACGAATTCGAGTGCGACGAAGAACCCGGTTCCGCGAACATCGCCGATACATTCGTGAGTGTTGGCCAGCTTCCAGAGACCGTCGACAATGTGCTGACCGACGTCGCGCGCATTCTGTTGCAGATTTTCCTTCTCAATGACATCGAGAACCGCGAGTCCGGCGGCGCAAGACACGGGGTTGCCGCCAAACGTATTGAAGTAGTTCCCGGTCCTGGTAAATCCTTCAACAAGTTCGCGTCGCGCGACAACCGCCGCCAGCGGATGGCCATTGCCCATTGGTTTGCCCATCGTCACGATATCGGGCGTGAAATCATCCGCCTCGAAGCCCCAGAAGTTGCTGCCCGTTCGACCGAAGCCCGGTTGAACCTCATCGGCGACGAACAAACCTCCGGCTTTCCTGACGATATCGGCAGTAGTCTTCAGATAGCCCGCCGGCGGAGCAACAACCCCGCCACTCGATACGATGGTGTCGATCATCATCGCGGCAGGTCTAAGGCCGCGTTCTTGCAGCAAATTGATGGCATCCGTCGCATAAGCAGCATATTGCGTGCCGGCATCGTCACCGCGGTGGGCCCCACGGTAGGTATCCGGGGAGGGTACGGTCACGACGTAGTCGGGGACTTCTTCCTTCGGATTGTCTTCCGTTGAGATTTCGAAGATTGCCTGGGTGTTGCCGTGATAGGCGCTATCGGTAACGATGATGCCAGTACCACCAGTCACCGTTCGCGCAATGCGCAGGGCGAGTTCATTCGCCTCACTGCCCGTGCAACAGAACATCGCGGTATCAAGCTCAGTTGGAAGTTTCTCGGTCAGTCGTTCGGCGTAGTTGACGACATTGTCATGCAAATAACGCGTGTGGGTATTGAGCATCTGCATTTGTTGATAGACCGCATCCACGACCTGCGGATGGCAGTGACCGACATGCGGCACGTTGTTATACATGTCGAGATATTTGCGGCCGTCGGCGTCATACAGCCAGACGCCTTCCCCTCTGACCAGATGAACAGGCTCGTCGTAAAACAGTCGGTAAGCGGGTCCCAGTAACTGTTCGCGTCGTGCGGCGAGTTTCGCGGTCGATTCGGTCAATGAAGCATCCCGTATTAAATGTTCGTATCGCATTCTAAACCGAACGAGGCCGCGTTTTTTTGTTCATATCCGCGTCTGATTAGTCGATACTGGATGGTGTGGCGGACTAAATCGGTGAAAGCAGTGGATCTCAAATACTCCTCAAAAGAACAGCAATTGCGTCAGCGTTTGAAAACGCCAAGCGCCGGGCTCTAGGTCGCAATTGTGCCGAGTGCTGTTGATACACTGAATGCCGAGGTGCTCGGCCCCTATCTCGAAGTCAACGTCGAGGGGTTTTCCGGGCTCAAAAGCATCGAGAAATTCGCCGATGGCCAATCGAACCCGACCTTCCGGGTAAGAGCTAGTTCAGGCGACTACGTGCTGCGTCGCCAGCCACCGGGGAAGCTGCTGAAGTCCGCGCACGCGGTTGACCGTGAATACCGAGTGCTCGCCGCGCTGGCCGATACGGACGTGCCCGTACCCAAGGTGTTTCATCTTTGCAAAAACCGTGACGTCATCGGATCGATGTTCTACCTCATGGAGTTTTGCGACGGACGAATTTTTTGGGACTCGTCGATTCCGGAAGTTGGAAAGGCGGAACGAAGCGCCATTTACGACGAGATGAACAGAGTCCTCGCGGCCTTGCATCAGGTCGATATCGACAAGGCAGGACTCAGTGATTTCGGTAAGTCTGGCAGCTATTTCGAGCGGCAGTACCGTCGCTGGAGTCAGCAATACCGAGATTCCGAGTTACGGAAAATCGACGCGATGGAAAAACTCATGGCCTGGCTCGGCGACAACTTGCCAGACGACGATGGGCGGGTGTCACTGGTGCACGGCGACTACCGTCTCGACAACATGATCTTCGACGCTTCGAAACCCGCGGTTATCGCTCTACTCGACTGGGAACTCTCGACGCTTGGACATCCGTTTGCTGATGTTGGATACCAATGCATGCAGTTACGAATGCCAGCACGTATCGGGAGCATCTCCGGACTGCGTGGAAAGGACCTCGGCGAGCTCGGTATACCCACCGAAGATGCGTACGTGGCCGACTACTGCGAGCGCACGGGCATTGATGGCATTGATAACTTTGGTTTCTACGTTGCCTTCAGCTTCTTTCGACTGGCAGCCATTGTTCAAGGCGTTGCCAAACGAGCTGTCGACGGTAATGCGTCGAACAAGAACGCCGCTCAAATGGGCGAATACGTTGAACCTATGGCTGAACTGGCTCTTGAGGCCATTAACTACCGAAGTTAACGCGAACACCGAAGTAGGCCGCGCGCCCAGGCGTTCGATAGCCATAGACCTGCTCGTAATCTTCGTCGAGCAAATTACTGCCCTTCGCGAACACAGTGATCGAGTCGGTCGCACGGTATTGGGTGGCGAGGTCGACTAACCAGTAATTACTTAGCGTCACGATCTCGGAAGGCTCGGGCCATGGCGGGAAGAAAATATCGGAGCGCGTGCCGCCGTAGTCGGCGTTCAGCGAGGCGCTAAAGCGCTCGTTCGTCGTCTGGTAGTCCAGCGAGAACCCGCCCGAGTGTCGTGGACGGCGCAGTTCGCGAACGTCGTTGCCAAGAAAATCCTGTTCCGTTGAATCGGTGTAGGTGTAATTCGCGCTGACTCCCACAGAATCACTGATTACCCAACGAGCGGCGAGTTCAGCTCCGCTGCGCCGGCTCTTGCCAGACATATTCTCGGCCGTGGACAAGAACGTGACCGGATCGAAAATGAAGCCGTTAATCTCGTCCGTCAGGTCTTGTCGAAACAAGGAGGCCTGCAACTGAATCGCGTCGTTGCCAAGGCTCTGATCGAAGCCAATGTCGTACGACATCGAACGTTCGGGCTTAAGTGCCGGGTTGCCGACGAACTGACCGGGAAAATAGCCGAAGCGCTCAGTGAAGGTGGGATTCTTCTGGCCAGTACCGATGCTGCTCCGAAGCGTCGTAGACTCCGACAATTCGAAGGCGACCGACAAGCGGCCATTAAAGGCATTGTCGAAATCGCTATTGTTGTCGGCACGAGTGCTAATGATCCACGCCAGGCGATCCAGTGACAGCCATTGAAATTCTGCGATGGCACTCGTTGTGTCGATACTCTGAAGTTGATTCGGGTCGCCAAAAGCGGTGGTACCACTTTGTTCGAACTCCGTTTCTTCATGCTCGAGCGCTAATGTCAGGACGTTGGTGCCGATATTGATGTTCGTCTGGTATGCGAACGTGAATCGATCCGAGGCTGTTGCCGAACCTTCAACACCATCGACAAGATTCCGATTGTCGGAGTCAAAGTAGCGAACGTTAAGTTCATGCGAAACATCGCTGCCATCTGGCCGCAGAGCGAGCCCCGCTCGCGCATAGAAATTAGTTGTATCGGTGGCGACATTACCGTCGGTCGGCAGACCGGTTACGAAAAAATCGACGGGATCGAACTGTGAATAGGCATCCATCGATTGCAGACCAACACTAAATGACAGAGCCTCAGTCGCCGCGAACCTGGCGGACAGATTTGCCGTCGTCAGGTCTGAATCGTCTTTCTCACTACCCGTTCGGGAAACATTGCTGCCGTCAGTGGTCAGGCTTTCGACGCCACCACTTAGTGTCCATCGATCGCCACTGAAGGTACCGCTCAGCCCGGCATTGGCCGTACCGAACGAGCCGCCTTCTGCATAGCCGTTGATGCCTGAATCAGCTTGTTCCGAGCGCGTGATGATGTGTACAACTGCCGCTACGGCATCGCTGCCCCAAAGTGAGCTTTGCGGCCCACGAACGACTTCGATGCGCTCAATATTAGCGGTGCTCAGGTATTCCCAGCGAAACTCGTCGCCGGTCGCGGGATCGTTGGCTCTAACGCCGTCGATCAGGACGAGGATGTGATTGGCCTCGGCACCGCGAACGCGGACTTGAGCCTGCGAGCCTGCGACGCCGGTGTGACTGACCGAAAAGCCCGGCACTGATCTCAGCAGCTCCGTTACCTGACGGGCCTCACGGCGCTGTATCTCGTCTCGTGTAATGACGGTAACGGCGCTGCCCAGCTGCTTGATTGTCAGTGGCGTTCGGGCACCGGAAACGATTATTTGGTCAATTTTTCTCGACTCGGATTCGTCCGCAATAGCGGCCTGGCTCATCAGCAATGCGCAACTGAGGGCAAAAACAACGTGGCTGGATTTCATGATTCTCTCCCGCAGGCGTCCCCGAACCGGCGTATGCGTCGTCGCGAGGGGCAGTGAGAATCGAGTTCCCGAGAATCGCCCGCCGCGATCGAACAGTGGATTATCGACGGGCCGGTCTCCGGACTCATAAGTAACCTATTCGAAAATTGGTTCGTTTTGATCGCCTTCCCACGCGAAACGCGCAGTGGCTTATTGATCAAAAAACTTATTTACCGTTGCGGGGGCAGTGACGGAATTGCCGAAATGGTTCAGCGGCGCACCGTCTTCCCGTTTAATGTCTGTTGCCAGACATTCACCTGTCGAGGTTGCAGAGAACTCTAGCGCAGCGTCAGCACGCTGGCAAGGCGCGTGCCGAATGCGGCCAGATTGTTTATGCTGGACCAAATATGGGAGTGTCAATCATGCGTATCTGGGTCTTATCAGCTCTGTTTATTGTCTTTGTCTCCGGCGTATCACGCGCACAGAATGATAGTGATGTCGGCGCGCTCAACACTGCGTGGAGTGAATACGTAGCCGCAATGAAGCAGCCGCATGTCGATACTCGAATCGATGCTGCCGAGGCTGTGCTGGCAGCTGGGCGCAAGGCTTTGGAGCCGACAGATGAACGGCTACCCGTCTTGATGATGAACCTGGGCGCCGCTCTATTCGCAGGAGATAGAAAAGAGGACGCACAAGAGATACTGAAGGAAGCACTCGAAGTCAGCGAGAAAATTCACGGTAAAGACTCGGCTGCGCTCGTCGGCATCCTGACCCATCTGGCAGATGCTGAAAGCGAAGCATTCTCGCCGGGCCGACAGCTAAAACACTACAAACGTGCGCTAAAAATCGTCGCGACGCAGCACGGAAAAGACAGTCGCGAGTATGCAGATCTTGCTTTAAAGACAGGGCTCAGCGTGTCGAAATATTCTATTTCGACGGCTGGAAAGAAGTACGTCCTGGAGGCGCAAAAGACATTTGCTTCCATGGGAGGCGAGCAGTCAGAGAAGTACGGTCTTGCAACTTTCCATCTGGCGAAGCTCGAATACTCCAGAGGCCACTACGACAAAGCCGCAGAATACGGTCTGGCGGCGCTGCCGGCATTTGCAGGTGAAGAGGAAGATCAAATTGACTATCAGTTGTACGCAAGGGCGTTGCTGGTCAAAGCCTATGAAGCGAGGGGTGAGTCGGACCGTGCCACTGAGCATTGCATTGCGATTGGAAAAATCAGCAAGCTCAGGCCTAAACAGGAGTATCTACCATTGTTCCGGATGGCCCCGCGCTATCCCATGGAACTCTTGACGAACGGTATAGAGGGCCACGTCGATTTATCGTTTACGATCGACAAGAATGGCTTTGTGCGTCAAGCGCAGGTTACGGACAAAAAAACGACGCGAGGAGGTAGACGGGCCAGTCTCTCGCGTCAAAAGGACCGTGCTCTTGAACAGGCTGCCTTGACAGCAGTGGAGCGATTTCGGTACGCGCCGATGTTTGTTGACGGCAAGGCCGTAGAAAATGAAAATATTGAGACTCGAATCACTTTCGAAATTGAATAATTATAGGCGTCTGTCCGAACTTCGGCGCTAACCGGACTCTAATCAATACCGGTCAATACAAAGGAACGCCCGTGATCTTATTACACCGCGCCGTCTGCGCCTTCATATTGCTGTTGGCACTGCCAGCGCTCGCCCAAGACAATCTCGCAACCCAGATCGACCTGCCCTACGAGCGATTCCAGCTCGACAATGGCCTGACGGTGCTTGTGCAATCTGACCATTCGACACCGACTGTATTTGTAGGCATGTGGTACGGCGTTGGTTCGAAAGACGAACCCGAGGGTAAGACCGGTTTCGCGCATTTATTCGAGCACCTGATGTTTCAGGGCAGCGAAAACCGCGAAGGAGAGTACTTCTCACCCTTTACCGACGCGGGTGCGACCGGAATGAACGGCACGACGAGTGAAGACAGAACCAACTACTACGCAACGGTTCCGACCGGCGCTCTCGACATGGCGCTATGGATGGAAAGCGACCGCATGAATCATCTTCTCGGCGCCGTTACACAAGAAGCGCTGGACGAGCAACGAGGTGTCGTGCAAAACGAAAAAAGACAGGGAGAGACACGGCCTTACGCGCAGATGTACGACAAAATTCGCGCCGGTATATACCCGGTCGATCACCCTTATCGCCACTCGATCATCGGTTCGATGGACGATCTGGATGCAGCTTCGGTCGACGATGTGCATGAGTGGTTCAACACCTACTATGGGGCATCGAACGTAGTGCTCGTATTGGCAGGCGATGTTACTGCCGAAGATGCCAGACAAAAAGTCGAGCACTACTTCGCCGCTGCACCCGCTGGTGAGCCGCTTTCGCATCCGAAGAAATGGATTCCAGAGCTCAAAGAGAATCGTGAGGAAATGATGTACGACCGGGTCGGTCAGACTCGAATCACCCGTACATGGGCGCTTCCCGGAACGAATGATAGAGACACCTCATTGATGTACCTCGTCAATGACTCGCTGGTTGCCAACAAGAATTCCCCGCTGCGCAAGAAACTGGTCGATGAGTTGCAGCTTGCAACCAGTATTCGGGGTGGCGCAACCGGACGCGTCATTAGCGGCGAATATTATCTGACAATCGATCTTCGCCCCGGCGTTGAGCCGTCTCATGCCATGGCCGTTGTCGATGAGGTCTTAGCGGGATATCTGGCTGATGGCCCGGATCCGCAAATCGTCGAGAACGCGAAGCTTGGTGTGAAAATGTACATTCTCGGCGCATTGGAGACTGGCGCTCAGATCGGGCGACTGTTGGTTGAGGGGGAGTTGTTCTCGAATGACCCCTTGTTCATCAACACCGAGCTTAAGTGGATTAACGACGCGACCGGAGAGGAGCTGCGGCAAATCGCCAATCGCTGGCTGACGCGTGGTTACTATCAGTTGACGGTGGAACCATTCCCCGAATTCCAGAGCGTTGCAGAGAGTGTTGATCGATCGGCGATACCGTCGGTCACCGCTAGCTCGGATATCAATTTTCCGAAGATTGCTTCGGCGACATTGAAGAACGGTATGAAGCTGGTCGTTGCGACTCGCGGCAGCATTCCGCTGGTCGATGTGTCGATTCAAATCGATACCGGGTCTACTGCGGCCCCGGCCGAGGCACCTGGCCTGCCAACCTTCGTTTTTAGCTTGCTGGACAAAGGCACCAAAAAGTACAACGCAAATGAACTGGCGGCGGCAAGAGACAAAATCGCAATGGGTGGCGGTTTTCGAGGGGGTGCAGAGCAAAGCTCAATTGGCTATCGCATTCTGAATAGCAATCTGGAGCGGTCGCTCGAACTTGCGGTAGAGATGCTACGACATCCGACATTTCCGCAGGATGAGCTGGATAAGGTCAAGGCTCAGATCTCGGCCTATCTCGCTAACCTGCAGGTGGCGCCGGCGCGTGCAGCGAGCGGCCTGTTTGATCGTGCGATCTACGGCACAGAATCAATCATGGGAGCTGTCTGGAAGCCAGAGCTAGTGGATCAGGTCGACCGGGAGATGCTGGGGGCATGGCATCGGGCGGAAATCGCGCCAGACAATATGACTGTCTACATGATCGGCGACATTGAAATTGATGCGGCGACCAGGGCGCTCAACAAAGCGTTCGGAAAATGGACCGCGAAAAATCAATCGGCACGTGTCGCTGTTGGTCGGGCAGATGAGGTCGATAGCCGCGTCATCCTTATCGATTATCCCGGAGCGTCATCCAGCACCATAGTCGCTGGCCGAGCCATCGGCGCATACGATCCCGACACGTGGACCATACTCTCGATGATGAATCGTGCTTTCGGAGGCGGCTTTGAGTCGCGCCTTAATATGAACCTGCGTGAGGACAAAGGTTGGTCCTACGGTTATCGCTCAGGGATTGGTCGTAACACCAGTGGTGATATGACGTTCCGCTCCAGTGGTCAGGTCCAGACTGACAAAACGGCTGAGAGCATGCAGGAAATCAAACTCGAGTTTGATGATTTTGTGTCGTCTCGCCCAGCGACCGCTGGGGAGATCGATCGCATCAAGCTGAATCGCACCCGGTCTTTGCCAGGCTCGTTTTCGACAAACGCTGGATTCCTGGGCAGCATCATCAGCTCGGATAGCTATGGCTTGCCGTTCGACTATGCGCAGTCGGCTGCCGAACGAATTGCAGCAGTCGAGCTCGAAGACGTTCACGCGGCGGCTAAGGAAATCGTCGATTCAGAGAAACTGACCTGGTTGGTCGTTGGCGATCTCGAGAAAATCGAAGAAAAGATACGGGCGCTGGGCTACGGCACAATCGAGGTATGGGACGCCTACGGGAACAAGATTCGCTAGCGAGCGCTATTTCGCTTTTGCGAAAGCCCTGTCAGTCTTGCGCCGTTCGTGAAAAACGATCGGCGTAAAGTCGATCATCCAAACAAGAAGTTCGTCGGCCGGCACCGGTTTGCTGAGGAAGTACCCTTGCGCCTGCTCGCATCCGAGCGTTGCCATTCGTCGTATTGTTGCTTCGTCTTCTACTCCCTCCGCGACAACCTCCAAATCCAGGCTGTGGGCGAGGTCAATCGTTGTCCTGACGATGGCTTCATTCTGGGGGTCGTCGAGAATGGTCATTACGAACGACTTGTCGATCTTGAGTTCATGCAACGGGATATTCCGTAGTTGCGCCAGAGACGAATGCCCAGTGCCAAAATCGTCCATCGAGATTCGTACGCCGATATCACGCAGGCATTCAAGTACGAGCACGGCGCGACCAACATCTTCCATGATCGAGCTTTCGGTGATTTCAAGTGTCAGCTGCTCAGGCTTAACTCCGTTGTCTTTGAGCATCTGCAACACGTGGTAGGGCAAGTATTCGTCGAGTAAATCCCGGACTGACAGATTGACCGACATATGAAGATCGAAACCCTTGTCAGCCCAGTCGCGACATTGTTCGACGGCTTTACCCAGAACGTAGCGCGTCAAATGGACAACCGAACCCGCTTGTTCGGCCGCCGGAATGAATTCGTCCGGATACATGAAGCCGAGTTCTGGGTGCTGCCAGCGAACCAGTGCTTCTGTGCCGCAGACGATGCCTTCTTGCAGACAAACTTTGGGCTGGTACCAAACTTCGATTTCTTCGTGACGCAGAGCGCTACGAAGATCGCTGACCACGCGTAGTCGCCTGACAAACTCATCCTCGCGGCCAGTTTCATAGACTCGAACGCGTTCCTTGCCGGCTTGTGCTTCGGTCCGAGCAATCGACGCATACCGGAGCAGCTCTGCTGCTGCATCGCCGTGCTTGGGAAATTCGGCAATACCGATCTCCGTTTGTAACGAGACGTCGATGTTCTCAAGGGTTACACCGGAGCTCAGTATTTGCTCGATTCTTTCGACACGTGACATCGCTGATACGGCATCTTGCCCGGGCAACACCAGCACGAATTCGTTTGAACCTGTGTGGCCCAACAAATCGTCTCTATCGAGGTTGACGCGCAAATGTCGCGCGGCCTGTATGATCAACTCATCAGTCGCCTTGTGGCCGAGAGTTGACGATATTTCACCCATCCGAGACAAACGAATTGAGAGCACGGCCACACTGCGCTGGTCATCCCGGGCACTTTCAATGGCCGTCGTCAGAATTTGCAGAACCTTGTAGCGGTTCGGAAGATCCGTCAAAGCGTCGTGCAACGCCTGGTGTGATATGCGTTGCTCGCGTTCCGATATAGCGAGCCGCATGGAGTCGAAACTGGAAGCAAGTTCGCCAAACTCGTCATCAGACGTAACGTTGAGATCACCCTCATAGTTACCAGAGATAATCTTCTGCGCCGCCGACGCGAGAGTGCGAAGGGGTCTGGCAATCGTCGTCGAGAACATAACTCCCGCGAGCGCGACGAAAATCAGCAAGCTGCCGGCAAAGACCAGCAGTCCACTTCGTGCCTCGACATAAGGCAGCATGGCCTCTTCAAGGGATCGCTGCAGAACGACCGAAAACCCCGTTTCGCCTTCGACGAAGGGGAGGCTGTAAGTCAGTGCTTGCTCATCGGCGACCAGACCCGCTATCGGTGCTTCGCTGGATGGAAGGATTGAAACGTTTAGGCCGGTCAGGCTTGAAAGGCGATTTTCGAGGACATTGTCGACTCGAAAACCGAGAACAACCCATCCGATAGTCACGGGAGCACGAAGTGGAACCACGAAAACGTGGTAGGCCGAATCGCCAAACATAGCGGTTGTTTCTATATTCTGTTCATCGGCACTGTCGACAAACCCAAGATCGCCCGATTGAACCGTACCAGTATCCAGCGTGCTCGCGATCGCCCTGCCATCCAGATCCACAAGCATTGCCATGTCGGCGTGGACGCGTCTGCCGTGGTTTTCGAGTACCGATTCTATGGTTGCCTCGTCGCCAGTGGCAGTTGCTTCCTTGAGGCCAAAGTCTGCAGCGAGGACTTCGACGCTGGTTCGCAGCTGTTCGCCGCGACTCGCCAGGAATTCCGAGACGACGGTGCTGCCGATAATGAGGGAGTCACGCGCGCGGGAATCCACGTCCTTCTCGACCGTGCGCATTACCGCAAATAGCGTGACGATTTGTGCGACCGCCAGGGGGACGACGGTCAACAACATCAGCTTGCTGCGAAAACTGGTTCGGAACTTCATGTTGGTATCAAAAACCGTGCATAGCCTACAGAAAACAAAGTCTTGGAGAGTTTATGAGCATTCTGTCAAATGGAGTGTGCGTTGGTTCACGGTTGCTGGTGCATTAGCCCCTCTAGACTATGGAGACAGTAGTTTTCTTGCGGAAATCGAATGTTCAGCTGGCTCAAACTTAGGCATTTCTGTTGCTTGCTTGTCGTCTTTTTGGGGACGAGATCTGCATTGGCGGCGGAGATCCAGGTGAATGTCGTTGCTCAAGACGGATCGCCGGTTCCGGATGTAGCGGTTTTCATCAAACAGGCGGGACTGACATCGACAGACGATCGTAAACCAGCATCGGCAATCATGGATCAGCGCGAAATGCGTTTCGTGCCGCATATTCTGATTGTCGAAAAGGGAGCTTTGGTTGAATTCCCCAATAGCGATGTCGTCGCTCATCATGTCTATTCGTTTTCGCGGCCCAATAATTTCGTGTTGCCGTTGTACAAAGGCACGCCGCCCAGTCCGATCGACTTTGCGACTGAGGGTGTTGTGACTGTCGGCTGCAATATCCACGATGGCATGCTCGGTTACATTGCCGTTGTCGACACACACGTCTTTGGAAAGACAGATGAAAGCGGCAAGCTACCGCTTACCGTCAGCGATGACGCGACCCGCTACGAGATCAGTATCTGGAGCCCACGAATTCGGGACTCGAAAAATCCTTTGGTGCGAACTGTTTCGACAATTTCGAGCGATGACATCACTTTTCAACTTAAGAAGTCGTTGCGCCCGGCGCACGTCGATCAGTCGGACTCGGTGCAATGGGACGAATACTAGTAACGGCTCTCATGTTTGCCGCGCTGCCCGTTACCGCGTCAGCGGTCGAGATTGCCGAGGGCCACGAAGCGATATTCGGAATTGAGGCGGGCTATCTCTCCATGTCGGGTCATCCGTCATGGACCGAAGGCTTTGTTGGCAAGTTGCGCTATCAGGATGATGGCGCAGTATTAAACCGGGCGTTCGTGGATTACAAAGGACGGCTGACCGATACCCTGAATCTGCGAATCGCGCTGGAGGCTTATGATGACGATCTGGGAAACGCGATCGATTTTACGCAAGCGTATGTCGAGTGGCGGCCTGTCCCACGTTCGGCGACGCGTTACCGATTGAAGGTTGGCTCGTTTTACCCGCGCATTTCTATGGAAAACGTTGATCCGGGCTGGAGTAGTCGGTACACACTCAATTCATCGGCCATCAATACCTGGGTCGCGGAAGAGCTGCGATCAACCGGTGCCGAACTGACGATTAGTCATCGACCGGCTAGTTTAGGCGGCGCACATACGTTCTCCGTCAATCTGGCCGCCTTCATCGGAAATGATCCGGCGGGCTCGCTGCTGGCCTGGAAGGGCTGGTCGGTACACGATCGACAAAGCCGCCTCAACGACGATCTGCCGTTACCGCCACTGCCACAGATACAGCCAGGCATGCTATTTGAAAATCAGGAGCCCTACGTCGAACCGTTTATGGAAGTCGACGGCAGGATCGGCTACTCCGTCAATGCAGAATGGCAGTTCAGCAAAAAGCTTATCTTACGTGTAATGCACTTCGACAACCGCGCCGATCCGCTTGTGCTCGATCGCGGCCAGTATGGCTGGACGACGGTCTTTGACCATGTCGGTCTGCAAACAACATTGCCGGGCGAAATCGGCTTTATCACCCAGTGGATGTCAGGTTCTACCGCGATGGGCCCCGTCGTGAACGGCGCGCATGTTGTCGATGTTGAATATGACTCGTACTTTGCTCTTCTAACGCGGGCGTTCGAGAGGCATCGACTGACCGCGCGATACGATCACTTCGATGTTACACAGAACGACCAGACGCCCGAAGACAACAATCCCGAGAACGGCCACGCCTGGACGCTGAACTATCAGTACAGCTTCTCAGACAAGGTCAGTCTTGCAACCGAGTGGTTGCGCATCAAGACTCACCATTGCGGTTGGGTGTACTACGGGATATCGCCTACAGAGACCGAAACGCAGACTCAGGTAACATTGCGGCTTCGATTCTAGGTAAATCAACTCATGCAGATTCTCCAGCTCGGGTTTCGCCCTTTTTACTTACTTGCGTCGATCTTTGCGATCGTCGCGGTTACGGCATGGTTGAGCGTCTTTGCAGGGTTTCTGAATAGCGGTGAGTACCTCCACGGCACGGTCTGGCACAGCCACGAGATGTTGTTTGGCTTTTCCGCCGCTGTTATTACGGGCTTTCTTTTCACCGCCGTTCGAAACTGGACCGGGCTGCCGACGCCGACCGGCGCGAGCCTGGCGGGGATCATTACGCTCTGGGTCCTGGCTCGTGTGCTCATCATAATAGGCCCGGCGACTCTCGCGGCGATTGTCGATGTGTTGTTTCTGCCCGCTGTCGCGTTGGCGATCGCGTTCCCAATTATTCGCAGCAAGAATGTTCGTAACTACAAAGTGCTGGCGATTCTTTTCGCGCTGTCCGTATCAAACGGCGTGTTTCATCTCGCGAGTCTGGGGTACGTGCATCCTTCGTTGTCGCGTGTTTCACTTTTCGTCTCTATCGATATCGTCGTTGTTCTGATGGCCGTGGTTGGTGGCAGAGTAATTCCGGCGTTTACGAAAAACGCCGTGCCGGATGCGACATCGCAGCACAATTTCTGGGTGGAATTCGTCACCTTCGCTGCGATGATCCTTGTGATTCTTGTCGCGGCACTCTCGGGTGTCTGGACTCCGCCGGCTTTTTCCATGGCGGCGCTTCTTACCATTGTCGCCGCAGCGCACGCGACACGCCTCGCACTGTGGGATCCCATTAAGACGATAAACAATCCGTTGCTCTGGATGATGCCGGCCGCTTACTCATGGGTTCCCTTTGCCTTTCTTCTTCGAGCTCTGGCTGCTGAAAATATCGTACCGGCCAGCGCCTGGATTCATGCGATTACGATGGGTGCAATTAGCGGCCTGATGCTCGCAATGATGATGCGCAGCTCCCTGGGTCATACAGGCCGAAAACTCGATGCCAGCCGCTTGGACATGGCAGCGTTCTTGCTGCTGCAGCTTGCGGCTATCGTGCGAGTCGCCGCGAGCATCGGAGTCGGAGAAGCCTACCGCTCCTGGATCGTCGTCTCCGGCGTGTTATGGGTGACGGCATTCCTGCTGTTCGTAGTGCGTTACCTGCCGATGCTCAGCGGTCCGAGGGCACCGGACTCACCCTAGATCAACCCGAGCGCGTTGCGATAGCCGGCGAGATGTTACTGGCTCTGCGAGCCGGGCCAGCCACGGCCGCCTGACCGACTATCCAGAGCACGATCATTGCGAGCGGAATGACATACCAGGCTAGCGGTTCCAGAGCGAAAGCCTCGACCATCGCAATGTTAAGCGCGACTGACAGGATTCCGCCGATCACCAGGCCAATGCTGCTGACCAGGAAATTCTCGACCATAAAGTAACGAACGATCGCCGGTTTGGTCGCGCCAAGCGCGCGCCGAATACCGATCTGTCGTGTGCGTCTGCTGACATTGAAGCTTGCGAGGCCAACAATTCCGAGGCCAGTAATCACCGTCAACATGCCGACGACGAAGGACAGGATCTTAACCATCGCCGTGTCACCGAGATAGGCGAGTTTTCGGACCTCATCCATCGTTGTCGCGTCACGAATAATGCGGTCCTTATTGCTATTCGACAGCAGTTCTTCGATCTGCGGCATGAGCGCATCGCGATAACCCGGCTCTGCGCGGATAACGTAGCGCTGAAAGCTTGATGTCCGTCGCTGCGGAACTAGCATCGATTGTTCAACGCTGGACCAACCCTGCCAAGGGGCCTGAAGTCGCTCAACGACGCCTATGATATTGACCGGGTCATTGTCATTGATAAAAACCGTCTTACCGACGTAGGAGCCTTGCTCCTCTGGAAACAGTATTTTTCCAAGTTCTTCGGTGATGATGCCGTAGGCTGGCCACGTCGCGTCGTCTTGGTTTTGCCAGGTTACCTGATCAGGGGCGAAGTTCTTACCGTCAATAATGGTGGACGCAAACGTGTCGACGCCGTGATCATCGACGAAATAGATGGCAGTGCCAACGGTATCCGACGTCCTGCTACCGGGTTCGAGCTGCAGGCTCATCGACCAACCCCCCTGCCGAAGCGGGAACGAGTTCGTCGCAACGGCGTCCAATACTCCGGGCACGCCACGAATGAGTGCGAGATCCTCATCGATCAATGACTTTCTCTCTTCTTCCTCGTAGTCGGCGAACAGAGCGCTGGCCATCGCGAATGTGTTTGCCTCGTCCAGGCCACTCTCACGGCCTGCATTATTTGAGCGTTCCTGCATGATGGCGAAAGCGTTGACCATGATCGTCATCGTCACCGCAATCTGCAGTGCGATCAGCACGAAGCCCGCTTTGTTTTTCATCATGGCGCGCCAGATGGGTCCAATGTCCATTGTTAGTCTCCTGTTCCTGTCCGGCGTTTATTGAATGCGCAGAGTGGTTGCTGGTGAAATGCTGCAGGCCCGCCATGTTGGGTACAGGGCTGCGCCCAGTGCCGACACAATGGCTAGCGCGACCGCCAGAAAAATCATGGTCCAGTCCATGCTGACCAGATAAGCGATAAAGTCGTATTCAGAGAACACGTTTTCGATACCGCGTAATCCCAGCCACGTCATTCCGATGCCGGCAAGCCCGCCGGCTATCCCGATCATTCCGGCTTCAACAATGTACTGCGCAAATAGCGCTTGTTTGCTTGCGCCGAGTGCCCGTCGCAGGCTGATGTCGTTCGTGCGTCGCATGACCTTCGCGAGCAACAGGCCGATCGTATTCAAGAGGCAAACCACGAGGAACAGCACTGCCAGACTGAGCAGTACGTTGACCGTGTCGTCGACGACCTCGCGATTGACCATCCATTGTGCTGGTGTACTCAGGCGATTGTTGAGTTCCCTGGGAAAACGACCCAACGTCTTCTGTTCCTCGACGTAGTCATCGAGAAACTGAAGGTACTCGCCTTTCTCGGCGCTAGAGCGTAGCTCGACCCACATCTGAATCCAGATGCACTCCGACGCCAGATAGGCCTGATAGCCAGCGCCGTCAAGGGGCTTCCAGCAACTGTTGTTACCGGAGCTGCCCCACTCACCAGCGATGGCCAATGAGAATGGTGTGAATATGTCCTCGGCACCCTCGTAGGGATTGTTGTTGAGGTCATAGAACTTCGGCATCGGCATCCACTCGGCCAGAACACCGACCACGCGGAAAAGCTCGTTGTTCATGGTCATCATTCGGCCAACGGAGTCTTCGCCGCCAAATAAGCGTTGATTCATCTCAGCCGATAACACGACCACATGTTCCTCAGTTTGGTCTGCCGCAGCATCCCAGCCGTCGCCAAACTGGAACGGCACGTCAAACATCGCGAAGAAATCGGCGCTTGTGGCTCGAACCTCTTCCTGAAAGGGTCGGATGTCTTCACCGTCGGGTTGAACCACGCGATCGGACTTGAAGCTTATGGTCTGACGAAAAGCGCGTCCGGCCTGGTGCAAAGCCGTCGCATCCAGGTACGTAACCTGCTCGGGAGGCTCGTTGGGCTCGTCGTAGGGGTCGTCCGGGTTCCAGTTGTCGACCTGCACGTGAAACAACACATCATTCTTGTGCGCAATCGGGTTATCGCTCATGACGTGGCGGACGGTCACGATCGACATGCAGGCACCAATGCCGATAGCAATGGCCGCCACCATGAGGGTGCTTAGCGCTGGATTGGCGCGAATGCTGAGAAGGCCGAGCTTCAGGTAATAGCGAAACATAATAGTCTCCGTTACGCGTTCGCGGCTGTAGCGAGATGCATTTCGGGCGGACCGTCGCTAACCTGACCATCGCGGACAAATATGTTTCTTTTCGCACGCTCGGCGAGCGCTAATTCGTGGGTCACCATGATAATCGTGGTGCCCGATTCGTTGATCTCGGTCAGGAGGTCCAGGACGCTGTCCGCCATATTGGTGTCGAGGTTTCCTGTAGGCTCATCGGCGAGCAGGAATCGCGGTTCGCCGGCGAGCGCACGCGCGATAGCGACGCGTTGTTGCTGACCGCCAGACAGCTGCGCCGGGTAGTGTTTCATGCGAGACGTCAGGCCGACCATCTCGAGGCACTTTTCGATGCGTCGCCTGCGTTCGTCGCCGTTGAAGCCGCGATAACGCAGCGGAACGTCGACGTTGTCGAAAATGTCGAGCTCCGGAATCAGGTTGAAGCTCTGGAAAATGAAGCCGATTTTTTCATTTCGAACTTTCGACCGCTCCTTGTCATTCAACTTCGATATATCGCGCCCATCGAGTTCGTAGGTTCCGCCGCTCAATTCTTCCAGCATGCCTGCAATATTGAGGAATGTGGTTTTGCCGGAGCCCGACGGGCCGGTCACTGACACGAATTCACCTTCGTCGACAGTGAGTGAAAATTCACGCAACGCGTGCGTTTCGACAATATCGGTGCGGTAGGTTTTGGATACCTTGCTCATTTTCAACATCGGGTTACTCTCCTTAATCCGTTAGCAGAACCGTGTCCGCACCGCGGAACGGGTCAAGATTTGAAACTACGATGGTGTCGCCGGGCTCGAGGCCCGCAACAATTTCGACAGCCCCGAGACTGCGAGCCCCGGT
>RCNB010000570.1_pt1 | contig 24137 bp, 20 predicted proteins | sample 2041321 | NCBI WGS metagenome assembly RCNB01 (sample SAMN09708232, study PRJNA481090) | Marine sediment metagenome, whole genome shotgun sequencing project. | reverse complement strand
CGAAGGAGGAGACGGAAAGATTCTCCGACGAGATTGCCGAGGTGGTAAGGAAAAGGCTTGGTTCTTAGGATATATTAGACACTGACTTGTTTCAGATTCTTAGCAGTTCCTTGAGTTTTCTCTTAACTGTGCCGATTAGGAGGGGAAACTGTACCGGAGGGACTGTTATGACACCGAGTGCTAACCCTACGAACAAGACGGGGCAGAGAAACTTGCAGTGCTCTTACTATGGCGATTGCTTGGATTATGCCGTGGATCATAGGTGGCAATCTTGGGATTGTTCTAAGTGTTCAAATCGGTTGATGCAATCATCAAGCGATGCCGTGCGCAGTGTCCAGGATTCACATGTTTGCTACGAGTTGCCGGCAAGGATATCTAGAGAAATCTTACATAGGTTTAGTTGAGCAAAACATCTAACTGTTTCTGCTATTTCCGAAAAAAATCAAAAAGCCCCCTCTTATTTAATGGCTAGAAGGTCGGTGTAAGGATTAAAGGAGGGTGAAGTATGTCTCAGTGGTATTTGAGTTACGGTGGAAAGCAGGTTGGTCCGATAGACCAGTCGGAAGCTGAGTCCCAGGCACAAGCCAATCCGAAGGGGCTTGCCTGGCGTCAGGGCTTTGCAGAGTGGTTGCCTGTTTCTCGGGTTGCGGAACTGAGTCGGATTGCGGCACGCGATATGATGCCCCCGCCGCCTGCAACTCGATCCTCGGATGAGATTGATTTTAAGATCTTTGGCTCAGAGATGCAGTTTGTCGAGATTGAACTTGATCCAGAGGAAAGTGCGGTGGCCGAGGCAGGCGCAATGATGTACAAGGACCCGTTGGTTCAGATGGAAACCATATTTGGCGATGGATCTAGTTCCGGCGGCGGTGGGTTTATGGACAAATTGTTGGGTGCGGGAAAGCGGTTGTTGACTGGAGAAAGCCTTTTTATGACGGTCTTTACGCACAAAGGACAGGGCAAGGCGCATGTTGCCTTTGGTGCGCCGTATCCCGGCAATATCATTCCGGTAACACTTACCAATGTTGGCGGTTGTTTGATTTGTCAAAAAGACAGTTTTCTTTGTGCTGCCAAAGGGGTTTCGATAGGGATCTATTTTCAACGAAAAATCCTGACGGGGCTCTTCGGCGGAGAAGGCTTCATTATGCAGAAATTGGAAGGTGACGGGCTCGTCTTTATGCATGCCGGAGGTACTGTGGCGGAGCGGGAATTAAAGGCAGGCCAAACCCTTCATGTAGATACTGGTTGTTTAATGGCCCTTGAAAAGAGTGTCAAATTCGAAATAGAGCAGGCAGGAAATATCAAAACCGCATTGTTCGGCGGGGAGGGGCTTTTCTTTGCCACGCTACACGGTCCCGGAAAAGTCTGGTTACAGTCGCTCCCATTTTCCCGACTCGCAGGAAGAATGCTGCAGGCCGCACCCCGACGTGGTGGAAGTAAGGGGGAAGGTTCCATTCTTGGCGGTTTAGGAAATCTCCTGGATGGAGATAACAGTTAGCATTTTTGGTTCTTCTCACGATTAGTTGATGTAAAGGATTGTTTTGAACGTCAAACATCGAACGTCCAACGTCGAATAAAAAACAAACATCTAATTCAAAAAATATGAAAACATCCTTTGGATTTGGTTCCCAGTTGACGCAGCTTGGCAAAAAGCTTTTATTTGTATACGGGACAATCTATGTATTGGAACTTATATTTGAACACTGGCTTAAGATTCCGGTTGTCTCTGTCCTTAAGCTCTCTCCATTGGGAAGTGGTAGCTTTCACGTCTGGGAGATTTTCACGCATCCTTTCATCCATAATCCATATTCGCCTTTAAGCTTTTTGATTAGTTGCATAGTCTTCTACTTTTTTTCCGCACCAGTTGAAAATGCCTTTGGCCCAAAACGATTTTTGACCCTTTTCTATGCTTCAGCACTTGGAGGGGCCTTGTGTGGACTTGCTTTCAGTGGTGTTTCAGGTTTTAATGTCCCCTTTTTAGGCATGATGCCAAGTTTGTTGTCCCTGATCGTTATTTTCGGACTGCTGAGACCTGAAGCCACAATACTTCTCATGTTCATTCTACCCGTAAAAGCAAAGTATTTGAGCTATGGGGTAATAATTATTACTGCCTTGACTTTTCTGGCAAAGGCCAACCCGCACGGCGCATATCATCTCGGCGGTATCCTTTTCGGCTACGTATATTTCAGGAATCCAAGAAATGTCTTTGATTTTAAGTTGATGTACCTTAAATTTAGCGCATGGCGGCTCAAAAGAAAACGATCGGGCTTTACGGTCATTGACGGCTATAAGGAGAAAAAGGACAAAGACACACCAACCTATCACTGAATCGAAATTAAAGGAAAAGATGATGGATTTTATGTGCAGTTACGAAGAGCTGCAAGAAAGGGTTGAAGAACTAGAAAAACTAGTGGCCCATGGAAGCCACGATTTCCACAGAACAGTTGAGTCAGATGATTACTGGGAAAACGTATTTGATTCATTGACCGATATAGTAATAGTCCTTGACAGAGATAAAAATGTTATTCGAGCAAACAGGAAAGCAACCGAGCAGTTTAATACGACCAGGGCAAACTTGACAGGGAAAAAATGTTGCGAGATTGTACACCGCGAGGGCAAGCCGGCAGATGGGTGCCCGCTCCTACTTAGTGAAAAGACCTTGAAATCCCATAGTAAAGAGATGACAGAACCGCACCTGGGCGGAACGTTTATTTGTACTAGTTCTCTTATTGTAGGTAAGAATAGTAAGCTAAAAGGATATTGTCTGAACTTAAGGGATGTGACTGAGCAAAAGCGCCTTGAAAGGGTGGCTCAGCACAACAAAAAGCTTGAAGCCATCAGTTTTCTAGCAGGTGTCGTGGCCCATGAATTCAACAATCTGTTGATGGGAATTCAAGGATATACCTCATTGATGATGTCGGAGACAGACGCATCCCAGCCTGGGCATGAAAAGCTGGATAAAATCGAGGCACATGTTAACAGGGGGCACGAGCTTACCAAACAACTCCTTGGCTTCACAACGCAAGCAAAATACGATGTCAAGGCAATCAACCTCAACAAGTTGATAAAAAGGAGTGTAGAGCAGTTTTTCCCAAGCAGAAAAAAACTAAAGATATATACGAGATTTCAGAAAGATATCTGGATGAGCGACCTAGATGAGGGACAGATAGAGCAGGTGTTGCTCAACATCTATCTAAATGCCTGGGAGGCTATGCCTAACGGTGGGGAACTGAACCTACAGACTGAAAACATTCAATTTGATGGTAAATATGCCGAATTTTTCGGGGTTCCAAAAGGAGAATATGTAAAGATTTCTGTTACTGATACAGGAATTGGCATGGATCACGAAACCCAAGAAAGGATCTTTGAGCCACTTTTTACAACCAAAGGAAAAGGAGTGGGAAAGGGTCTGGGGCTTGCCTTCTCTAAGCGTACGATAAACAACCATTCCGGGGTAATTACAGTCTATAGTGAAAGGGGACACGGTACAACATTCAACATCTATCTGCCTGTCTCAAAAGATAAAATAACACATGCCTCGGCTACTCCACATTCGAGTGATGTGGTAAAGGGTACGGAAACCGTTTTGCTTGTAGATGACGAGAAGATGATTCTTGACGTTGGCAGCCAAATGCTGGAAGAAATGGGCTATAACGTACTCATGGCGGGAGGTGGTGTTGAGGCGGTAGAAGTGGTGGAGGATAATCCAGATGAGGTCGACTTGGTAATACTCGATATGGTCATGCCCGGCATTGGTGGCAGAGAGACCTATGAGAAACTAAAAGAGATTAACCCTGATATCGTGGTCCTTCTTGCCAGTGGATATAGCGTTACCAGTGAAGTAACGAATATGTTAAAACAGGGCTGTAACGCCTTTATACAAAAGCCATTTAATATGAAACAACTTTCCTGGAAAATAAGGGAGGTACTGGATACGATTACCCCAGATCTTTAGCCAGATCTTCAGCAGCGCTCTCCCCGGCTCGAACACAATCCGGAATACCGACCCCCTCAAAACCGTTTCCTGCCAGTTGTAGCCCTTGATGTTTGCCAAGTTGCTCGCGCATCATCTTTATCTGACCCAAGTGACCAACCTTGTACTGTGCCATGGAGTCAGGCCAGCGGCTTATAAGAGTGAACTGTGGTGCAGTGCTAATGCCGAGGAAATTGTCCAGGTCGAAGCGGGCAGCTGCAACTAAGTCTTTATCATCACGCATCGGCATATCTGGTTGTAATGCACCGCCCATAAAGGCTCTGAGCAGGACTGAGCCGTCGGGTGCTCGCCCGTCGTATTTTATACTGCTAAAAGAAGCGGCAATGATATTTCGCCTTTCAGTGATAGGGACCACACAGCCGAAGGCATCCAAAGGGTGGGCTATTTGGTCTCTCTTATAAGCAAGGTGGACAACAGCGGACGAGGCATATTGCACAGCTGACAACTGATCGGCCAAGTTTGGATCTATGCCTCTGACGAGACTTGCAGCGTGTTTTGAGGGCCCTGTGATTATGATCCCATCCGTTTCCATGGACGTGCCGTCATCAAGTTTGACGGTCCATGACTGAGATCGGTCTTTCAAGCCTTTTCTCACCTCGGTAACATGTGTATTGAGACGAAAAGAGATGTGACCGAGACGATCTTCTAGAGCCGAGATCAGCGTTTGCAAGCCTTCTTTTAAGGTGACAAACATTCCGTATCTGGCGCCACTTTCGGTGGTCTTTCGCTTTTTCCCTTCACTTCGCATTCCACGAATAATACTACCGTACTTGTCTTCCAAGTCCAAAAAACGCGGCATTGTTGCGCGCAGGCTGAGATTTTCCGGTCTTGCCGTGTATATGCCGCTAATTAAGGGTTGTACAACGCGGTCCAGGGCTTCGCGACCAAAACGTCTAATAACAAAGGAGGCCAATGATTCATCCTTGTTGTTTTTCTTTCCGGGTATGAACAACTCCATACCCATTCTGAGCTTTCCCAGGACGGAAAAGACCGGGCTGGTCAGCACAGGCATGACCTTTGTGGGAGCCATAAGGAGAAATCCTTCCGGTATAGGCAACAGTTTTCCGTTGCGAACGACCATTGCAGACCTGTGGGCCTCGTTGGTCGTTATCAACTCCGATTCAAGGCCCAAACGTCGTACCAATGCCATGGCCCACGGCTTGATAGTAACAAAATTATCTGGTCCGGAATCGATAAGAAAGCCGTCCTGCTTTACTGTGTGTATCACTCCGCCGAGGCGATTGCGTGCTTCGATAAGCGTTATATCTAAGGCATAGCCGTTTTCGACAGCTAGTTCCGACAGCCGGTGGGCAGCGCTTAAGCCGGTAATGCCCCCGCCGATTATGATAATGTTTTTGTTGGCGTTCACAGGTTCACCGTTTTAGCCTGAATAATTGTTCTTTCCTAATATCCAACCCGGACAAGCCGGCACTAAAAAGGTTATTCGGTTGAAAACAGCGATATTCTAAACAAGGAATATAATCGTTTTGGAGATGAACTCTTTAGCTTAAGTCAAAACACTGGTTACAAGCCCTGCCATTGTGTCGATAAACTCCGGATCATCGCTCACGGTTTTAGCTCGGAGCATATTGATTCCTGATCCTTTTGCAGTTTTCTTGGCTTGGATATCCAGATCGTATAGTACTTCAATATTGTCACACACAAAACCGATGGGCGCAATCACAACATCCTTAACACCCTGTTCGGCCAGCTTCTTTAATACATCATTAACATCAGGTTCAAGCCACGGATCTTGGGGTCTGCCACTCCGACTTTGATAGGCTATCTGAAAATTGCTTTGACTCAAGCTCTCAGCTATACGTATTGAAGAGGCATTTAATTGTTTTGTATATAAACGCCCTTGTGGATCGCTGTGCGGCAGACTGTGGGCTGTAAATATAATGTATGTAGCGCCACGACGATTTTGTGGAACATTATTCAGGCAATCTGTTATGTGTCTTGACATTGTTGTGGCAAAGCCGGGTTCGCCAAAAAAAGGTTTTGTATAGGATACATTAAAATCAATTCCCGCTTCACTCATTGCCTCACAAACATCTGTTTGATACTGTTCCCAGCTTGATTTACTTTCAAATACTGACATAATCATTCCTACTAGAGACTGAATACCATCGTCGCGTATCTGTCGGAGTGTGTCTGCCAGAAAAGGGCGCCAGTTTCTCATTCCCACATAGACGGGCAGGGGGGCGCCGCCGCCCTCAAGCGCCTTTTTCAAGGCATCGGCCTGGGCAAAGGTCACCTCATTTACAGGAGATTTCCCCCCAAAGAGTTCGTAATGAGTGGCAACACTTTCAAGGCGTTTTTCTGGAACGCGGCCTTTGGTGACCTTGACCAGGAATGGGCGGATATCTTCAAGGCACTCGGGCCCGCCAAATGCGATTAGTAGTACGGCATCTCCGAGTCTATCACCTTGCGGACAATTCATGCACTGCATCCACTAGTTCGGCTACGTTCTCCGGGGGCATATCGGGAAGGATCCCATGGCCCAAATTGAAGATGTGACCTGGACGTCCTTCGGCCTTATCCAAGATCTTTTGCACCTGGGCGCGTATTTGTTCGGCGGATGTATAAAGCACCACCGGGTCCATATTTCCCATCACAGCAACGTCGTTGCCTAATAAAGACCAGGCCTGTGCAAGATCGCAACGCCAGTCAAGGCCAATCACATCACCGCCGGCTTCTTTCATCAATGGCAAGAGCATGGGATTGCCGGTGCTAAAATTGATTAGGGGGGCGGATTTGTCAATACGACTGATTAGTTGCTTTACGTGGGGCATTACGTACAATTTGTAATCATCGGGAGACAGGGAACCTACCCAACTGTCGAAGATCTGGACTACATCAGCGCCTGAAGCGATCTGGCCATTAAGATATTCTACTAAAACATTGGTCAGTTTTTCCATCAGGGCATCCCATGCCCCCTTATCCTGATACATCATGGTCTTGGTTTTCGCATAATTGGCAGATTTGCCCCCTTCTATCATATAGGATGCAATCGTAAATGGCGCTCCCGCAAAGCCTATCAATCCAATATCCGGCCTCAAGGCTCGGCGAGTGATCTTAATGGCATCAAATAGATATGTAAATTCAGTTGCGTCCGGTTCTTGAAGTCGATCTACGTCTTGGCGTGTGCTTATCGGATTAAAGATAACAGGCCCTTGGCCTTTGACAAAGTCTAAATCACACCCCATAGGTTGGGTGATAAGGAGAATATCAGCAAAGATAATCGCAGCATCGACACCGAGTCGGTCTACGGCCATTAAGGTTACCTCGGCAGCAAGTTCCGGAGTTTTACACAACTCGAGCATAGTTACATTTTTTCGAATCTTGAGATATTCCCGCTGATATCGTCCGGCCTGTCTCATTATCCAAATAGGTGTGTAAGGAGTTTTTTCGCATCGGCATGCCTTGACAAAGACAGAGTCCTTGGCAGGGGAGACCTTGCCGGGTTGTTTTTCCCATATCATATCCGTAAGGCACCATTCATTCGTGTTAATGCCATTTGCAAAAGCTGTACGTTTCTTTAGCAACAAATCTTTCCCGCGGCGTGCTGTCTCGCGGACCAGATGAACCATATTCGTTCTATCCGGTTCGAAATCGACAGTCAGACCTTGTTCTACAATAGCTCTGCTCGCGATAGGTCCAACGGAGGCGATACAAACCTTCTTGAATGCCTCACGTAGTTGCTCCGCTATACCATCCATTTCGGCAACTTTAAAAAGGTGACGGACCTGTGTGGCGCTGGTAAAGAGGCACAAGTCTACCTTCCTGGGGCTCTCAGAAATGATATCCTTGGCGGCGTTATGAAGAGGAGTTAGGTCTTCGGGCAATTCCCAGCGATAAAGAGGCACACTTATTACCTCAGCCCCACGTTCCCTGAGTCCTTCAACCAATTCCGGATTTGATTGTCCATATTCCTGGACTGCTATGCGTTTGCCTGTTATCGGGTATTTTTCATCCAATATGTCAAGCAAGTCATGCCACGTATATGGTTCTGGAACGCTAATCGTGGGTGATAACCCGAGTTCTTGCAATGCTGCAACAGGTTTGGGACCAAGGGCGATGATTTCCGTTTGCCTGAGAGCCTCAATGAATTGCCCTGTGTCATATTTAGTGGCAACACTTTCTACCAAAAGCCTTGTGCCCACTCCCGTCATAAGCGCCAAGGCGTCAATCCAGCCTGCAAGGAGTAATTTGGCAAACCGGAGTGCCTCTGTGTTTTGTTCAAGAGGGACTTCACGCATGCTTGGCACAACGACTGGTCGGCCTCCTGCCTGAATGATAAGGTCGGCGATCTTGTCGGCTTGGCGTGTTTCAAATGAGATGACTTTAAGATCCTCAAAATCGATGGTCATAGTCAAAAATATTCTCCGTACTCTGAGTTATTGAAAACTTACGAGATATTAAATTAAATTAGTATAAATCTATGAAAAAGTCAATGTTGATGGACTCGTAAAAAGTCCACAAACAGACGACACAGCAAAAAGCTCCAGATGCAAGGCGCGCGTACTGTCCTCAAGCCACTTCAGTGGCGCTATATTGAAGAATGAGGCGTACTTATCGTACGTCGCAGTGACGAAAGATGAAGCGCAACGCCGCAGATGGACTTTTTACGAAGTCGTAAATGTTGGAGGGAGGTCAAGCCATGGCGTATGGCATATTTAGATCTGGCAACTGATATCCATGATCACTACATGGGGCAAAAGGTCGGCAATTAATTTTACTGCCTCACGTCAATTTACAGCCTCTGCGATTATCTTCATATCAGATTCTTTCTCGAGCAAGGCGCGAAGGCCTGCCTGCATGATTGTATGATCGTCTGCAAGAAGAATCCTTATACTCACTCTGGCTCACCCGAATCCCGTAACTCCTTATAACTACATGTTTTATCGAAACATTTCAAGTGTAATCCATCCTTTTTGGTTTTTCGTTCTATGACAAAAGGAGCACCGCATTTAGGGCACGGCTGTGGTACCGGTTTATTCCAAAGGGCAAAGGTACAAGTGGGGTAACGGTTGCAACCGTAGAAAGGCTTTCCTTTTTTTGTACTGCGAGAAACAAGGTCGCCGTCGCATCCCTTCTCCGGGCATTTGACTCCGGTCGGCTCGGACTTAGTCCGGTTGCTTCCTCCTAATGAGCGTGTATTCTTGCACTCTGGATAGGCAGAGCATGCCAGGAATGGACCAAAACGTCCTTCTTTTTTAACCATTGAGCTTTTACATTTTTCGCATACTTCATCTGTCGGCTCGTCTTTTTTAGGGCGATCGGCTTCAATTACGCCCTTCTCATTGCGGGTGTAATTTTGTGTAAAAGTACACTCCGGATAGCCGGAACAGGCTATAAAGGGACCATTTTTCCCTAACTTGATTTTCATAGGTTTGTTGCATATCGGACACTGGATATCAACAGAAAGCCCTTCGCCTTTAACGCCTTGAAGCTGTTTTTCCGCCTGTTCCAGGCTTTTGCTGAAAGAGCGATAAAATTCTTTGAGTACAGTCATAGAATCCGTTGTTCCTTGTTCGATGTTGTCGAGATTCTCTTCTAATTGAGCGGTAAAATCGACATCCAAGATGTCTGGAAATCCTTCCATCAGAAGGTCGTTGACAATAAAGCCGAGTTCTGTCGGCCTGAAATAGCCCTTGATCAGATCTACGTATCCCTTGCCCCTGATAGTGGACAAGATAGCGGCATAGGTGCTTGGCCTGCCAATGCCATTTTCCTCCAGCTCCTTGACAAGAGAGGCCTCGGAAAACCGTGGAGGTGGCTGGGTAAAGTGCTGTTTCGGATCAATTTTGTGACACTTAAGGACCATCTGATCCGATAGTGGAGGTAGTGTTGTTTCCTTGCCGTTTAAGGGGGTTTCGTCTTCACTTGACGCAATATAGAGGACCATAAAACCGGGGAAACGGAGAATAGATCCGGAGACCTGAAAGGTATAAGGAGGGGCGGAGATGGTAACCGATGTTTGGTCAAAAACTGCGGGTTTCATCTGAGATGCCACAAAACGTTTCCAGATCAAGTCATAAAGGGCCAGTTGATCCGGTGTAAGAAACCGGGAAATCTCTTCCGGCTTCCGAAATACGGAAGTAGGTCGTATAGCCTCGTGGGCATCTTGCGCATCCTTTTTATTTTTAAAGATGTTAGGTGTATTTGGAATATATTCGTTGCCAAAGTCCTGTTGGATCAGTTGTCTGGATTCGTCAACCGCTTCTTGGGCGATACGAGTAGAATCGGTTCGCATGTATGTAATAAGGCCTGTCGGTTCTCCTGGGCCCATTTCTAGACCTTCGTAGAGCTGTTGGGCAACGGTCATCGTTTTTCTGGCCGAAAAACGGAGCTTTCGAATCGCTTCCTGCTGAAGCTTGCTGGTGGTAAAAGGCGCCAAGGGTCTTCTGCGTTGTGCCTTTTTTAGGACTTTCTCTATTGTAAAGGCCGCGCTTTCTAGATCCTTTAAGATTGCCGTTGCTACCTTTTCATTTGGGATTGTGATCTTTTTGTTGTTCTTTTTTGTTAGCTTGGCAAAAAATGCCGGCGGGTCGTCGCCTTCCAGTTGTGCCGTAATGCTCCAGTATTCCATTGGTTCGAAGGCCTGGATCTGTCTCTCCCGGTCGCAGATTATTCGAACTGCTACTGACTGAACGCGGCCTGCACTTAAGCCTCGCTGGACCTTTTTCCATAGCACCGGAGAGATCTGATAACCAACAAGACGGTCAAGGATTCTCCTGGTCTGTTGGGAATCAAACTTGTTCCGATCAAGCTGTGTAGGGCTTTTCATGGCGGTGCGTATGCCGTCTTTGGTAAGTTCATAAAAAAGGACACGATAGAACTTGCGTCCCTTTTTTTTCAGCACTTCCGCGGTATGCCAGGCTATAGCCTCTCCCTCCCGATCCGGGTCAGGCGCCAGGTAAATATCCTCAAGGTTGGCAGCGGCCTTTTTTAGGGAGCGGATGATCTTTTCCTTGCCTTGAATAACGTCGTATTTTGGTTTGAATCCTTCCTCTATGGAGATACCAAGCTCCTTTACCGGAAGATCCTTGATGTGTCCAACAGTGGCGGCTACATCAAAGTTGGGTCCCAGATACTTCTTTAGCGTTCTGGTCTTTGTGGGTGATTCAACGATGACAAGTGATTTACTCAAGAGTAGTCCTTTCTAGTGCTGTTTAGGTTTATAGGTTCCAGGATTTGTACGTTCACAGGTTCAAGGCGTTCAATCGATTCGCTTGTTCAAAACGTTCAAACTGACAACCAGGCAACAAATCAGTTTCCAGTTTCCGGTCATCAGTTGCCAGTAAATAAAAAAGCTGAAAACTGATCACTGACAACCGGCAACTGATCAGCCTTCAAGCCTAGCAAAAAGTTTGCCGGGACTTTGGTTTACCAGCCCTTTTAATTCCAGCTGAAGCAGTAGGCTCGAAACCTTGCCCGGAGATAATGGCACCTGCCTGAGGATATTGTCGATATGTATCGGATATGGACTCAGTTCATCAAGTATTCTTTTTTCTTCAGCTGTCGTTTCTATGACAGGTTGCTTTGGATGCCCAGGGCGAGCGGCCTTTTCCTTGATATTGAGTTCTTCTAAAATGTCATTTACATGTTCTACCAATTTTGCGCCTTGCTTTATCAACTTGTGGGTACCCATACTCTTAAAGGACGTAATGCTTCCCGGCACGGCAAAGACGTCTCGACCCTGTTCTGCAGCAAGGCGAGCCGTGATGAGACTTCCACTTTTCTGCGTTGCTTCCACGATAACAGTTCCCAAGGCAAGCCCGCTGATAATGCGGTTTCGTATTGGAAAATGATGGGCCTCTGGTGGTGCATGAAAGGCAAACTCAGAAATAACGGCCCCGTTCTTGGCAATTTCGTGAAAAAGCCTTTTATTTTCTGGAGGATAGATGGTGCCAAGTCCGCACCCCAACACTGCAATTGTCTCCCCCTGAGCGGATAATGCCCCCTTGTGGGCGGCGGAGTCAATCCCCCTAGCCATACCACTGACTATTGTAAGGCCGCAGGAAGCCAGATTCGCACTCAAACGTTCAGTTGTTGTTAGTCCATATTTGGTGGCGTTTCGTGATCCTACAATGGCGATATTGGCGCTGTCAGGACGGAGGTTGCCGTACACATAGAGATATGGAGGAGGGTCGGCGATCTGGCGCAAGAGGGCAGGGTAGCTAGGATCTAAAAAAGTAATTAATTTGCCGTTGTTTGCGGATACAAGTTCAAGTTCTTCTTTAATGTGTGCGGGAACTTTATGTTTTACGATACGTGATGCGAGGGCCTCTGGTATTCTTCCTGCCGCTTGAAGTTCTTTCCGAGAGGCGTTTAAGATATTTTCCGGTTCGCCAAAATGTTCAATCAGTTGCAGGAAGAGCCGATTGCCTATCCCCCGTATTTCCTTTAGCGAAAGCCAGAATGCCAGAGAGTTCATTTCGGTTAGGGCGCTACCTTCCTTAGCGCAGATTTTCGAGTTCTTTCAACTTTGCCCTTGCCTTGGATTCTGCATCGCTGAAAGGATAGTTTTTTATAACCCTTTTTAGGAAGGTACGGGCATTACTCGGATCATCCAGTGCACTGTAGGCATAGCCGATCTTCAGTAATGCGTCAGCAGCCTTATTTTCTTGTGGGTATTTGGTTACAACCTCCTTAAAGGAAAGGATTGCCTTTGGGAAGTTTTCGATATCATAGTAAATTTCCCCAATCCAATATTGTGCATTGTCGGCAAGGTGATGCGATGGGTGCTCCTTTAGGAGTTCATTAAATAATGCAAGGGCCTCGTCATAGCGCGTAGAAGTGTATGCCTTGTATGCCTTGTTGTATTCGACCTCTGGGGTTGGTTTTGTGGAAGAAATGGACCTCCTTTTATCTTTCACTACGCCCCTTTTCTTGGGTACGGTCTTTGGGGGTTTTTCTTCTTCAGGGGATTCTATTTTCTCGCTGGTTATACGTTCCTGGTCCTTTTGCTCTGCACTAGATGGCAACGTGATCTTGCCTGGTGTAATTAAGATGGGCTCCCGGTCTGCCAGGTCTTCGAGCCTTTCTTCTATCTCCAAGAGTTTGTCTTCCAGGGTGTCGAGCTTGTTGTAGAGTTCTTTTACGGCCCTTTGGGTGGCCGTATTCGATCTTGAAACTTGGCGAGCTTCCCGTTGAAGTGCGGCTATCTTTGGATCTTCCTCTGGCCCGAATATCCCCTTGAATGAAGTACAGGCCGGCAGCATTAGAACAAGAATAATAGTTAAAACGAATCCTTGCCAGATCCGGTGCGTGTAAAGATTACACATAGCGCCCCCCTCCGTTTCTGATCAAGTTATGCCTTATCTTCGCTTTGGTTTGATACGACGTTTCAATGTAGTTTTTGATGTTTTTGCAGTTTGTTGCCATATAATAAGTACCGGGCTTGCAACATAAATGGAGGAATAAGTTCCTATGCTGATACCGATAATCAGAGCAAAAGCAAAATCGTGAATGATGCCGCCTCCTAACAAAAAGAGGGCTATAACGACAGTCATGGTTGTTGCTGAGGTTAGCAGTGTTCGGCTTAATGTTTCATTAATACTTCGGTTTATGATTTCATGATACGGTTGCTTGTGGTGTTTGCGAGTATTTTCACGGATGCGGTCAAAGACAATAATCGTATCATTTAGGGAATATCCGATAATGGTAAGTAAGGCGGCAATGATAGGAAGGGTGAATTCCTTGTTTGTTAGAGAGAAGACCCCTACCGTAATTATGATATCATGTACTAAGGCTAGAATAGCACCTGTAGCGAACTTGAGTTTCAGGTAAAAGCTTAAGCCCAGAGTGACCAGTATAGCCATGAAAATAAGGATGGGGATACTTACACCAAATCTTTTTAGTGTGAAAAGGACTATAAACAAAGGGGCCGCCATGACAATACTGAGCATCCATTTGAGTTCAAAACGGCCGGAGATATAGATAACGATAAATAGAATAGCAGAAAACATCGCCAGCAAGGCTTTTTCGCGAAGATCTTTTCCTACCTTGGGGCCTACCATCTCAACACGGCGCACTTGTACCTGATTTTCCGGATATACTGAACTCAAGACCTTGGTAATTGTTTCAGCAAGACTTTCCATTGCGGCAGAAGACCTAGATGCCCTAATCAAGTACTCGTTCTTCTTATGTCCAAACTCCTGCACCGAGGTTATATTCATGTCAAGGGACCCCAAGGATACCCTAATTGCACCTGGTGATATCGCCTCAGAAAATCGCACCTGAATCAAAGTGCCTCCGGCAAAGTCAATCCCATAGCTCGGCCCTCCTTTTGCGACCAGGGAGACAATGGAAATGGCAATCAATAACAAAGAGCCGGCGAAGGCAATTTTTCTCTTCCCTATAAAGTCGATGTTGATGTCTGGTTTTATGATTTGCATAGAGCTGGAATGGTTTCCTCCCCTAAGTTCTTCCCTAAATACTCAACCGGGTGATGCGTCTTTGAAAGACGAGGTAGTCAAACATAAGCCTTGATACTATAATAGCAGTAAAAAGACTTGCCAATATGCCGATGCTTAGCGTAACAGCAAAGCCTTTTATCGGACCAGTTCCGAACTGGAAAAGAACCAAAGCCGCAATGAGCGTGGTAAAATTTGCATCGAGGATCGTCAGAGTAGCTTTGGAGAACCCCCCGTCTATTGCAGCCCTTGGGGTTTTGCCAAGACGAACTTCTTCTCGGATCCGCTCAAAGATAATAACGTTGGCGTCTACTGCCATACCTATAGTAAGAATAATTCCTGCGATGCCGGGCAAGGTTAATGTTGCCTTGAAGGCGGCAAGTGTGGCAGCAATAAGAACAATGTTCAGCAAAAGCGCCATATTGGCTATTAGGCCGGAGATCTTGTAATAGAACCCAATGAATAAAACCACAAGTATACCACCTATACACATCGAAAAAAGGCCTTTCTCGATTGAATCACGCCCCAGAGATGGTCCCACAGTGCGTTGTTCCAAGATCTGGACTGGTGCTGGAAGGGCGCCGGCCCTGAGCACTATGGCAAGATCGTGGGCCTCCTCGGCAGTGAAATTGCCGGTAATGCGAGCACGCCCGCCCGCTATCTTTTCCTGAATTACGGGTGCAGAGTAGACATTGTTATCGAGGACAATAGCAAGGCGCTTCTTGACATTTTCTTCAGTAATGCGTTCAAAGAGGCGTGCACCTTTCTTGTCAAAATCCAGGGTGACATAAGACTCATTGAACTGAGAGTCGATTTGAACCCTTGCATCAGAAAGGTATTCTCCGGTCAGATAAGTCCGTCTCTTAATCAGAAAAGGGGTTTTTCTAATACGTCCCGTTGCTTCATCCTCGATCTCTTGATAGAGGAGTTCATCTCCGGGCGGCACTTGACCTTCAATGGCCTTTTGTATGTCGTGTTCTTCATCTACGAGCTTAAATTCGAGAAGCGCTGTCTTACCAATAAGATTTATCGCCCTTTGCGGATCTTTTATTCCCGGAAGTTGTATTAATATACGCCTTTCTCCCTGACGACGGATGTCTGGTTCAGCTACCCCGAATTGATCAATACGATTGCGGATCGTTTCCATGGCCTGTTTTGTGGCCATTTCCTTTATGTATTCTATTTCCTTTTCAGGTAGATCAAGCCTTACCTCCAGGCTCTGTCCCTTGTTGGTCCTTGAGAGGATGCGAAGCATCTGAAACTCTTTATCAAGCATCTTATCAAAGGCCTCTATGTCTTTTTCTTCTAAGATTCGAACCGATATTTCCGTATTTGTAGGGCGGCTAAGTTCGACAGGGCGTATTTTCGCCTTTTTCATTGCCGTCTTTAAGTCTTGGGCGGTGCGTTCTACCCTGTTTTCCACAGCCTTTTCGGACTGGACCTCAAGGACCAGGTGCACCCCTCCCTGAAGATCAAGTCCTAGATGGATTTTTTCTGAGGGAAGTATTCCGACACTTGCCCACCACCCGGGTGTTGTAGAAAAAAGAGAGGGAATTGCGTATATAAATGCCAATACCACGGGTGCCAGGATTAGAAATAGTTTCCACTTAGTCTGTTTCAATCAACTGCTCCTTCAAGACGTTTATTTGGCGGTTGCCTTTTCGGTGTCGGCTTTGCCGGCAATGTTAGCACGAACAACCTTAACTCGAACCTTATCGGAAATTTCAAGGGTTGCTACCGTATCAGTAATCCCGGTAATCGTGCCATAGAGCCCACCCGTGGTAATAACGCGATCCCCCTTTTTTAGACTACCGATCATTTCACGTTGCAGTTTTTGTTTTTTTTGTTGTGGTCGAATCAAAAGAAAATAGAATATGACAAACATGAGGATAAGAGGTACAAATGCTCCCATTCCTCCTGCCTGTCCCCCAGCCTCTCCGCCTGTGCCCATGGCATATGCAATGTCAATCAAAACGAATTACCTCCTTTCTAATTTACGCTTACTCCAGGTTCCAAACCATTTCAGCTGTTCCAACTATGCTTGTGATTACAAGCTTGATTTGTCTTGTATCATTTCCAATCAGCCCCTTTCCGTTTTTGAGTACGCAGTAGGGAAACCTTACAACATAGATCGACTTCCAGGGTGTGATATAGGGAAAAAAGTGCGATCTTACGGCATCTTTTCGTTTAATCCTTCTTACTTCAGAGGGCGCCATCCGCTGGTCTTCGTCGGCAACGAGATAAAGCTTCCACATTGATTGGGCTTTTTCAAAGTCGTCCCATTCTTTCTGGGGTACAAAGGTTGCTATCAGGAATTCATAGCCAAGTTTTGTGGTGCCAACATGATTTTCTATATATTGACTTCTTTCTTGTGAGTTGAGCTTATAGGCTTGCGTATATTCTTCGCTATAAGCACGGCGAAACTCACTCGATTTAAACGTTGCGGAGACAATAAGTTCGACTTCGAGACCACGATGTATACGTGCTTCCCGGCTCCACTTATCATATACCTTTCTATAATCCTCAGTATGATAGGGATCGGAAGATTTAGCAAACCTTTTCAATGTAGAACAATTTGCGGTAAACAGCAATAACGCTACAACAAAAAAAATAAAAAAATTGCGATTATTGTTCAAAGCACCCATTTATTTTCCATTTCTGGATGGAAACTAGTTAAAAACACGGTCAAAGATAGTATCAACATATCTTAGTTGAAGCTTGATATCAAAGATCTTTTCTATCTCATCCGGCTTTAGGTGTGCGACAATCTCTTGGTCCTTTAAAATAAGCTCTTTAAAGGCTTTCTTTTCCTTCCATGCCAGCATAGCTTGCCTTTGAACCATCTTGTAGGCTTCTTCCCTGCTAACGCCCTTTCTGGCCAAGGCAACAAGGACCTGTTGGGAAAATATAAGCCCTTTTGTCAGCTCCAGATTCTGAAGCATTCGGTCAGGATACACCAAAAGCTTTCCAACAACACCTATTACCCTGTTTAACATATAATCGACAAGGATTGTGCTGTCGGGTATAATCACTCTTTCCACTGAAGAGTGACTTATATCACGTTCGTGCCAAAGGGCTATGTTATTCAATGCCGCAGAGGCGTTGGAACGTACGAGCCTGGCCAGACCGGAAAGGTTTTCTGATGATATCGGGTTGCGTTTATGGGGCATGGCAGAGGAGCCTTTCTGGCCCTTTGAAAAGTATTCCTCGGCTTCCAGCACCTCGGTCCTTTGAAGATGTCTGATTTCTACCGCCATTTTTTCTATTGTCGATGCTATTATGGCCAATGTGCTAAAGAATTCTGCGTAACGGTCTCGCTGAATAATCTGCGTAGAAACAGGAGCCGGCTTGAGGCCGAGTTTCTTGGACACGTATGCCTCCACTTCTGGTGACACGTTGGCAAAAGTGCCGACAGCGCCGGAAATCTTGCCGACACTGATGGTTTCCATTGCCTGATCCATTCTCCTGCGGTTTCGGCGCATTTCATCATACCACAAGGCGAATTTCAAGCCCAAGGTAATAGGCTCTGCATGTATGCCATGGGACCGGCCTATCATTATTGTATTTTTGTATGTCACAGCCTGTTTCTTGAGGACTTCTAAGAGGGTGTTGCAATCCGCCAGTATGAGCTTCGAGGCCTGTCGAAGCCTTACGGCCATGGAGGTATCTAAGATGTCTGAAGATGTTAGACCTAAATGTATATAACGGGCATCAGGGCCGACGTGTTCGGCAACATTGGTTAGAAAGGCGATTACGTCATGCCTTGTTTCGACCTCAATAGCCTCAATCCTTTTAATGGAAAAGCCCGCCTTTTTGCGGATATTTTTAGCTGCCTCTTTGGGGATCTTGCCCATTTCCGCCAGGGCCTCACAGGCCAAGATCTCTACCTGAAGCCATGTCTGGAACTTATTTTGTTCCGTCCATATACGTCCCATGGCCTCGCGTGTATATCGTTTTATCATTGCTCGTTAGTTTCCATCTATAATTGGCCCTTTTAAGAGTTCAGCAAGATATTGGCGATCAAGCCCTTTTCAGCAGCGTAGCCGCGTTGTATAAAATCGCTTCGTGATTTTATTACTGCTCCGCAGGGAGCCACAAGGTTTCGCCGTCAAACTCTATCCGGTGCACTGTCTTGTAGTTAATTCGGTCGAGCAGTGCAAATATGTAGGTCATGTTGTATATGATGATTTTTGACAACGGATATATCTGATCTAAATTCATTTCCAGCTTATCTTCCTTCACATTATATATATGCACCATGTGTTCAGAAAATTTTAGTATCTTTCCCACGCCGGAGCTTCGTCCACGGCGATTTGGTTCGTCAGCCAGGGGAGAGACCTGTATTCCTTTGTGATTATAGTACTCTTTTAGGAGTCGAAAGTGAATATTCCATATATTGTCTTCGGGCCGGACCACGTGTATCCCGTATTCATTTCTGTCTTTCCTGGTGGTTCCACCTTTTACGTCTTTTTCTAGGATCTCCCCCTGTTTAAGCTTGAGGTCATCTAGTATTTTTTCCATTCTAATGGTCTTATTGCCGATCCTAATCGATTCGTCTGATTTAACGATCATATCAATACTTTTGTCAACACCATACTGGGTTTTTCGCTCTTTCATCAATGTATTGAGTTTTGTGTCGGTGTCTTCGCCCAATTTACCATAATCAACCACCTTTTCTGGCGGGATTTCAATCCTTGCTTTCTTTTCTATGGGGGGCATTTCCCCCGGTGCTTTCTGATGCTGGGTATCGCGCGTTGAAATGTATGTAAACACACCCGCGACAATCAAAGCAAGACAAGCGGCCAAGATGAGATACTTGCGCATTTTCTCTACTCCCGAAGCATTCAGAGGACAGCCAAGATGCTGAATGGATACAAGCCATTAGCTGTTGGCTATTAGGTAACGGTTCACGGGGATCAGACCTTTTTCTGAATAGACCTTCGCAAAACATTCTCAGCATTTTACTTGCGTTTTTTAAAGGAGAAAGCCCCAATCCTGGAACCCTAGAACCCTTGAATCCTTACAGGATTACACAGTTAGTGTCAATATGAATTGCAAGATCGAAGGCTTTGGAGGAAAATTGAATGAAGCTATCTGTCATGATTGGCGGTGTTGTTCCATAAAAATTCGAGTTCAACCTTTTGTTTGGAAGGAAGGACTTCTCGTGAAGGTTTAAAGGTAATCTTGACAACAATCGCATCTTTTGCCTGAGGTTTGGTGGTTGAGATCTCTAGGTCCCGTGGGACTGGATGTCCGCTGTTTTGCCAGAATAAGGAAAAAGCCTTTTTTAGAGTTTCTCCGAGTTTTTCAGGGGCCAAGGATGTTTTGAAGTTTTCTTGGCACAGGAGCAAAAAGTGGGAAACTCTGGAGACAAGGATTTGATAAGCAAAGGAACTGTCGGCAATGCTTATGTCTGCGGGTGTAAATGCAGAGTCTTTGTCACCGGCAATTAATGGCATAAAGCCGGCCGTAATGAATTGTTGTAACCTTTCCTCGCCAATCTGAGCCTTGGTAGGACATGGTTTTCCCCTCACATTAGTAACGAGTGGCAGACCTTCAAGTCTTATCTCATGCCATTGAGTAAACCGTGTCGGCCACCCTGTCTTATCGTGGCTTTGTCCCATGAGGCAGGCAATAGCCCAGACCGGACTTGTCCAAAGGAGTTTCTGTTCCTCAAAACGGACGGACCGGGGCATATTATCCAGCCCGTAAGGGTAGCGTGCCAAGACAGGGTTACAGGTGACGGCTATCCAGTTAGCTTGAGGTATTGTTTTCAGGTGATGCCATTTTGCGTAAGCCGCCCCTTCCATGTGGTGAGGCAAATATGAAAGTTTTCCTAAGTCTTCCCACGATTCGATTTGCAAGAAATTATGGGTGATCCAGCAGATAGCAGGTGTGAGAAGAGTGTCTGAAAACTGCGCAATCTTCTTAAAGGCTTCAAAGCACCTTGGGGTGTTGTTCATAGGCAGGTCAACTAATATAAGGGAAGGAAGACCTGTTTCGGGGTTTGCCAAGAGGTTTTCTAAGGTTTCATCTAGTGTGTCAAAATCGACTGGGACGATTTCAAGTCTGATTTCTCCGTTTATCCCACCCTGGTCAACAAGGAGCTTCACCCCACGCCAGACAGCTTCAAGTTTTTTTAAACTTTCGTGAGAATAGATATGGACCAAGGCTTGTTGGATATAGGCATCAATCTTGGCTGTTATGCCGTGTGTTCCAATGGGCGTCTCTTCAGTTTCCGGCAAGGAAACTAACTTCAAGATATCATCAATGGCATTTTCCTTGGTCTTTTCTGATTTTTTGCTTTGATATTTTATCTCAATTGGGGGGAGCTCAGGCCATTGTTCTAGTCTCGTTTTCACCTCTTCTTCTGACAGCCTTTTTGCATTGGCCTGTTCGACCAACTTCCTGGCCTCCAAGAGGTGTCTTAAGAAGGTGTTATTTTGAATAAGGGTGTCGGGGTGAAAATCCTTTAACTTGTTGCAACTAATGTTGAGGCCACCGGCGGGACACAGATCCTTGGAAAGAGAAACATAGAAGGATAGGTCCAAACGTTCCATCACCTGGTCTATGTTTGTTTTGTCGATTCGAATGGGTGGCTTAGACCAGGGTGTGGGTTGGGAAGATGAAAAGGGAGCGAGTGCTAGAATCTTGAAAGGCGTTGGAGGAACTTGCATCTTGTCAGACCTTATCGCCGAAGGAATTTTTTAAATAGGGCTTTTGCCCCCATGTTTCCCGGAGCTTTCCGGGCTTTCGGGGCAGATCCTTTTTCCAATTCATGAGGGGGGGGTACGCCTTGTTCAGGTTCTTCGATTTCCATTAAACGGCCTCCACCGAGGAAGCGGAATCTGGGCCCATGAGGACTTAAAGCCAAAATGTCATCAGAGTAAATCGGGGATTCAAACTCAAGTAGTCGCCCATTTACAGAAAGCATGTTCTTTCCCGTGAGATCCTTGATGTGGTATTGGTCTTGAGCAAAGAAAATCTGCGCGTGCTTATCGAGGATAACAGGGTTGTCCAATATAAAGTCACAACCCGGTGCTTTACCAATGGTTATAGGAAGCTCTTTAAACGAGCGAAGAGTGGGGCCGTGTTGGATAACAAGTGGCACTTGAGTCTTTTGAACCGGCGGGCCTTGTTTATAAATTGGTTGAGGCTCTGCCTGTGGTTGATGAAAAGGTGGTGGCTTGCCGGCAGGTGTTGGTGGTTGTTTCTGAGATGGTTGTTCTCGAGATGGTGTCGGGGGGGGCGCACTTTGCTCTCGAGTTATTATGCCGTGCTGTGGTGGTTGCTGTATCTCAGGAGGGCCTTCAGCAACTTTAGTTAAAAAGCTTACCTTTGGTCCCCCCTCATAAAATGTAAGGACATCCCCATCTTTAAGATAGGTTTCACTCACTTTTTTCCCGTTTACAAGTGTACCGTTCGTACTTTTATCGAGCAACTTAAAACGGTTACCCTCCCTTATAATCTCGGCGTGTTTCCGGGAAATGGCAGTCTGGTCCTTGGGAAAGTGAACGTGATAGGAAGGGTCCCGTCCGATAAAGATTATCGGATCAGAAAATTCCTGGATTTCACCTTTAAGCGCCCCCTGGATATGAACAAGTTGCACTGTGATGTTTGGTGGACTTTTCATAATAATTTCAAATTATAGCCTGAAATTGACTGCTTGTGTCAAGTGAATTCGTTTCTGCGCACGCATTCTTTACTTGATCTTGGGAGATTTTTCCGATAGGCATAGCGTAAGTTTTCACAACGGAACAAACTGAGAGGTCGATAGGAGATAATGTACAACATAGTTTTCTCCGGTAACTCCGATGTTGGTCTGAGACGCAGCAATAATGAAGATGCGTTTATTGTGCGACCTGATCTGGGCTTTTTTGCCGTAGCGGATGGCATGGGTGGAGCCGCAGCCGGGGAAGAGGCTAGTCGTATCTTTATTGAAACAGCACAGGAGGTGTTCTCGGATGCATGTAGTGGCTCCGAAGAACAAAGCTTCAAGTTGGTTCAAAGGGCTTTTGCTTTGGCCAATGAGAGAATATTAGGTCATGTGAAGAATAATCCTGACCATGAGGGGATGGGCTGCACCGCGGAGCTGATAGCTTTTTCTGGGAATGGTTATGTTTTGGGACATATGGGAGACAGCAGAACTTATCGTTTCAGAAATGGTCGGTTGAAGCAATTGAGTAAGGACCATTCGTTTGTTCAGGATCAAATAGACCAAGGTCTAATCACCCCGGCTGAAGCCAAGAATCACCGGATGAGAAATATTGTCCTCAGGGCTGTTGGTGTTAAAGAGAGCTTGGCGCTTGACCTAATAAGAGGCAAGGCCGTTTCCGGCGATCTGTTCCTTCTTTGTTCAGACGGGCTAACGGACATGGTTGATGATAGTTCTATCGAGGAGGTTTGCTGTTCGAAATCAACCTTATCCCAAAAAGCAGACCAATTTATCGAGTTGGCCAAATCTGCCGGGGGTTATGACAACATAACGGTAGCACTTGCCCAGACCCTTTAACCCAATTAAGAAACCATTCTTTAAAAAAAGACTTGCAAAATCATGTGTAGATCCTCTATTATGCTCAGTGATGGCAGAGCGCCTGGAGTAGATATTTCGCCCGAGTAGGCGACCAAGCTGTAGGCAAGGTTGCCTCTTCCGGCTCATCTTCTTTTAAAGGCCGTGACTTTGATCCTACAGCAAGAAGTCCCTGCCATCATTTTTTCTCTCTAGGAGTACTAAAAGGGAAAGCACAACAACAGGGCGGCACTGGTTTTGTCAACCCAAATTACCGGGGCAACCTTAAAATCAGGATTCATCATCCTGTAGGTGTTAATGAGTGTTTTTACCGTTACTACAGAGAGCAATGCTTCCTTACTAAAATGAGTTTCTTCTCGGACGAGGTTTGGATCATACATGTCTGCTTCTGTGTTGATATAGTTTGAAAGCAGCGTATAGGCGAAAAAGTCCATACAACTAAAAAACATCAAGGCCTTGTTGTACGTGGTTGGTTTGTCACGATAGGACTTCAAGGCGTATTCAAACGTATTTCCTGCCATCCGGTCCCCAGCTACTGCATAGGGAAGTTTCGATTCTTCGGGGATATCTTCATAAGTCGATACTCCCGGATAGAAGTTCCCTTTCTTGTTTGTAAAAAAATGCATTTCGGAAGATTCGGCCCCTACCTTGTGAGCTACTGCTTGATGTCCCGTTTCGTGCAAGAATAAATGGGTCGAATAGGCAGCTCCGATGGAAACAATGTCTTTTAACTGGAAGGCTGTAGCAGCCGGCTCTTGCAGAACAAAGCTCAAAAGAATTACGGTAATAAAAGGAAAAACAGGGATGCGGTTTTTCTGTTCAGATTTCATGGTAGCTGATCCTCGCAATGCCATTGTACATTTCATCGGCATAGCCGCTTCAAGACTTTAGCTGATCACATATTACGAACAAGAAGTCCCGAATGTCGGGCGCCAAACCATACCCGTGGTTATTGGACTGCCGATACAGACAGGATGAGTCTGTTAAACTTGACTCGCATGAACAGGTATGGGAAGAAGGGCTTACTTTCTAAAATATGATTGTTTTGTTTGAGTTTGATGCGTTTTGGGGATACGGGCTATAACATTATGAGACCTTTGAAAAATGTTCAATTTTGTTCAAGGCCAAGGCAGGCGAAAAATTTAACCACAGGTAATGTTCTCAAGCCTCAGGCTCAGCCTGAAGCGCT
>RCNB010000569.1_pt1 | contig 24165 bp, 25 predicted proteins | sample 2041321 | NCBI WGS metagenome assembly RCNB01 (sample SAMN09708232, study PRJNA481090) | Marine sediment metagenome, whole genome shotgun sequencing project. | reverse complement strand
GGAACAGGGATTGGATGTATCGCCGCCGGATTGGTATTTGCCGTCTACCTGGGGGCCACTGGGAGAATAAACTCGGATATATTGAACCGTTCGGGTTTCTACTACGGTTTGGCCGGGGTCACGAGCTTTGCCGTGGGCCATTATTTCTATTACACGGCCATCAATAAGTCGGGGGCATCCCTCAGCGCAAGTCTGGTGGCTACGTACCCGCTGCTAACCGTGATACTGGCGTGGCTGCTATTCGGTGAGCAGATCACCTTGAAGAGCGGGTTAGGTACCCTTCTCATTGTGATAGGCGGGCTACTATTGTTTGTTTGACCCGATGCAAAATGTATCGGTTTGAGCAAAAAAGAGGCACCGATACTGTCATGTATCGGATTTAGAGGTCCGTGAACACCGGGCCGATGCCCAGCCTTTCGAGGGTTTCCTTCGTGGGTACACCTGTCTCTGGGTCCCAGCCCATCTTCTCGTAGTAGTTCCTTAGCATCTCGTCCCAGTGGGGCTGGATGCTGATCCCCTCGGTGGGTCCATCAACGGGTGTCGACCCGTATCTGGATGAAGGCCTGTCGTGCTCAGCCGAGAGCCCTGTTTGTAGGTTGAATGCCCGCATGAGGTTCACTGCCCTCCTGCCTATGTCCCAGGCCTCATCCGGGCTCATGTCCCAGCCTGTGGCCGCAGAGATCGCCGCGGCTAACCGTTTGTGGTTCATCCTGGTGTTGAACCTGCATGTGAGCGCGCTGTCCTCCAGCTGCATCAATCCCTTGGTCCTCGCCACCTCGTTGCTGACATTGATGGGATTGGCTGGGCCCTGTGCCTCTGGGTTCATGGCGCTCATATGGGTCTCGATGGTGCTCGTTCCGCTGACGCAGGTGTCAAACATCTCGGCCCACCTGTTCCTGTGGTCGTGGCCCCTAGGGCTGTTGCCCTTCATGGTGTAGATGGCTGCCTCCGCTGCTTTTCCTCCAAGCTTCTCCGATGCCCTCTTGACTCCCTCGGCAAGTAGATCGCCGAAGCCCTCACGGCTCGCCGTCATCCTTAGAAGCCTTTCAACACCCTCGGCGTCGCCCCAGCCGGTCTTGAACCCTACCTGTTCCTCGGTGAGCCACCCTTCCTCCAGTCCCTCCATGACCCAGCCAACTAGCCACCCCGCCTCGTTGTTATCGAAGCCAAGCCTGTCGGTGAGGCCGCTGAGCATCATCGTGGCCTCTACGTCGGTTATGCCAACAACCGGCCCCCATGCCGCCATCTGCTCGTACTCCGGCTCGTCCACCATGCACTTGTATTTGCCCTCCTTTACCTCGAACATCGTCGCGTGGAGGAGCCTGCAGCTCCAGCAGGGGACCCTGGCCACCTGGTAGTTCTCCCTCAAGGTGGGCTCCACATAGTCCTCGATTTCCTCATCGGAGACCCCCCAGTCATAGGTGCTGTAGTTCTTCACTGGAAGCCCTCCGTTCTGTCCCTTCCACATGTTGGCGACTCCGCCAATGGTGCCCCTGAAGTACTCCACGTCCTCGTAGATTTCCTGGGAGACCTTCTGGAGGGCAGCCCTATCGTGGACCTCTTGGTTGGCGCCGCCCCTGAAGGTGATGATCGCCTTGACCTTCTTGCTCCCCAGGACGCCCCCCGTGCCGTTGTGGCTCGCGCTGTGCCCGTGGTCAACAAAGGTTCCCGCCCACCGGGATTTTTTCTCCCCCGCTGGACCAATTGATAGGACGCTTGCACCTCTGTTTTTGATGTCGTGGAGCTCAAGGAGCCTGTCGGTTGTCTTGTAGGTGTCTAACCCTATGATCTCGGAGGCGTCTTTGATCTTTACTTTTCCGTCCCTGATGGAGATGTAGCTCCACTCGGGTGCCTGACCAGTTAGGATGATGTTGTCGTAGCCGCTGAACTTGAGGTAGGCCGCGAACAACCCGTTTGCCTGGCAGCTGGTCGCTCCACCCGTCAAGGCGCCCTTGGTGACCACGCTGATGGCCCCGCTTCCACCAATTACAGTTCCACTCAACGGCCCCGTTCCGATGAAGTACATGTTCCTGGGGTCATCATACTCGATGTCCCTTGGCACCTCGTCGTAGAGGAGCTTGACACCCAGGGCGGTCCCGCCCAGGTACTTCCTGAGGAAGGCCTCGTCGTAGACCTCTTCCGATACTTTTCCGTCCGTGAGGTTGATCCTTAATGTTTTACCCGCGTAGCCACCTATATCAGCCATAAAACTCACCTTATCCATGATGGGTTGGGCTGGAAAAATGTTCCGAAAGGCACGGTAAACACTTTGAATGTGAGGGTCAGGTTCTACGGGGTGGTGTACGATGAAGTGGGCACACGTGAGTGGGAGATGAAGCTGGGTAGAGCCTCCACTGTAAATGATCTTCTTTCCATCCTCGTGGAGAGGCATCCTCCCCTGAGCGGTCTGGTTTTTGATGATGAGGGAGTTTTCAGGGAGTACCTTGAGGTCGCGGTCAATCACACGGACATCATCGGACTGAATGGGCTGGAGACAGTGCTGAACGAGGGCGACGTAGTGCTGATTATGCCACCGATTGGCGGGGGCTAACCGATTATCGGCGTCAGGTCAAAATTGAACGCGATCTTGAGCGCGTAGAGCACAACCACTGCGATGACGTTCTGGACAGCCAAGATATAGTATCCCTGGTTTTCCTTTGAGAAATAGAGCCCTGCGACGATTGGTGGGACCGCGAATATGAACCAGAGGCTCCAGTAGAGGATGAAGATCATGTTCAGCAACGCGACCACGGTTAATTGCAGTAGGTCTAACCCGGGTGGTAGGACGTTCTGTGTCAGGTAGATGATGAAGGCAGAGACAACCGATATCGCGGTGATTATGAGGTTAAACAGGGTCCAACGTGGTAGGATTCGCTTGAGTAGCCCCTTGAAGTCCATCCAGCCAAAAACGTAGGGGTAGGATAAAGGGGTTAGGCTTCCTGTGCGGGTGCCTCGGGGTCGACCCAGCTGAACTTTTTCTCAAGGGTCGCGCTGTAATAGTTGCGCCAGTCGTACTCCACCTGTTTGCCCCATTCAAAGAATACGCGGGGGTCCACGTAGCTCTTGAGGCTGGTGCCCAGGTTGTAGTCCTTGGTCATCTCCTTTGCCTCGATCTGCAGGGTGGCTTTCTCGATACCCGTCTTGTCCTTCTGCTGCCGGGTCGTCATCCGCTCCTTGAGCTTGGCTATGGCGTCCCTGTGCTTTGCCTTTGTATCCCTGATGCGCTTCCTGCCGTTGCTGATTACCTTATTCTTGCTGGCTATGCGGTTCTTTACTCCCTTGACGGCCTTGCCCGCCTTCTCCTTCTCGGCCAGCTCCTTCTTGTACTCCTCGCGTTTCTGTTTGTCGACGTCAAGTTTTGCCTCGTACTTGGCGATGCGATCCGTGTACCTCTTGTTGGTGTCTTTGATGCGCTGCTTGTACTTCCTGGTGTTCTCTCTGGCCCTTTGTTTCCTGGTCTTGAGGCGCTCCTTCTGGCGCTCTAGGCTCGCCGCCCATGAAGGGGAGATCGCCCTCTTGTGGTTGCAAGTCATCGCGGCCTCCAAGTTGGCGATCGTAGCGACGTGCTTCTTGTAATAATCGGGGGCGTCCAGCGGAACCTCCACTTCTTTAAGCTTTGACTCGACTGCCTGGGTAGCGTAGCATGTCCTGAAGACCTTGGCAGTGATGCCCTCCATCACCTCGTCCAGGAACTCGCTGACGACGCTGCTGTTCACCTCGCTGAACAGGGTTCCCCCATTGCTTGCCTCCATGAACTCCTTGAGGTTTGCCGTGGCCTGGTCGTCAAGCTCAGCTGTAAGGAGGAGCTGGATGCTGTCCTTACCCAGGAAATCAAAGGTAACGGACCCATCATCGTTGATACAGATGTGCTCGGCCCTTAGGCTTGAGGCCCCGACCGTGTCGGCCTCCTCCTCCTCGTCCTTCTCGTCGCCCACCCTGAACTTGAGGTCGTTGATTAGGTAGCAGACCGTCGCGGTTTTCCTCCGTTTGAGGGCCTCGTGGGTCATGTTCTCTTTGATGTGCCTATCGATCTTGCCCAAGTTTTTCCTCAGCTCAATGGCCTTGTTGAACTTGGCAATCTCAGCCTTCTGCTTGACGGGGCTGCTGTCGTGAGGCCAGACGTACTTCATCTTACCGGTGAGCTTGTCCTTCCACTTTGCGACCCAGATGCTATCAGGGTCCCAGTCTACCCTGAGCCAGTCGCCATCAGGTGGAGGGACATCCTTGCTGTGGTTGAGTATGACATCACTGTGCCTGGGACCCTCCTTCCACTTGCCCCTGAAGGGGTGCTGGCCCCTTCCCATGAATATGCTGCTGGGCTCCACCATGTAGTTGCCTAGCTCGCAGCGGTCGCCGTCGATTGTGGCGTAGCCGTATTTTTCCTTGTTAGCCTCGCGGATAACCTTCCGCCCCTCGGCTAGCTTTTTCTTCTCCTCACGTGGGATCGCCTTCTTGATCTCGCGCTCCTCGACCACGCTTTCGTATATCTCGGAGTAATCCACGTCACCCGACTGGATTTTCTCGCCCATGAGCTGGCTTAGGTCGTTGTGGAAGTTACTGGCGAAAACGGGGTCATCAACATAGGGAGTTCCTATTTTCTTTGCCCATGCCACGATTCGCTCCTCCTCCTTTGGCTTGAGCACCTTAAGTTTTCCCTTGATCTTCACTGATAGCCCCTGTGGTTCGTACTCTGGGGGCACCATGACGCCGTTGTGATGCATTGACTCCAATCCGCGACACCTAATGACTTCTTTACAATCCGTGAGTTTTTTTAAAGGTTTTTGGCAAAGTCCCGGGACTCAAAGTTCAAGAAACGGTAATATGATGCCCTGCGTATACGGTTTTGATGTCAGAAGGGAGGCAAATCCAGAAGGACGACCTAATGAGCATCCTGATGCTGGTGATCCTGTTCGTCTCGGTGATTGGAGGCCGGGAGATCGGAAATTTTGCCTCCAGCTTCCGGGAAGTCTCCAACCTCAAGGTCTTCTTTGAGGTTGAAGAGGAAGAACTTTCCAGATACCTCAGGGATACCCTTGATGGGGTTGAGACGGATCTTGAGATCGGCTACTCGGTCTCCTCGCCTCTGGTTGATAATACGGTAGACATCGTCACTACCACGCCAGAGTACATCAAACGCTGGATCATAGGAGTGACGGTGAGCCCGATCACGGTCAACCAGCCTGAGGCATCAGATGTGGAGTTTGAGATGCTGGTGGAGGACCAGACGGTGGACCATGATACCTATGAGTTCTCCAAGGAGAAAATCAGCTACATCGGGCTCCGTGATAGAAGTATCCAGATTGAGATCGATGATACCGAGCTTCTGAGGCAGATTGTTTCAGAGGCTTCTGAGATGTACGCTGGGGAGGTTAAGGTTGAGTTCAGGGGCAGGGTACATATCCACCTACTGTTTCTAGAAACCTGGCTACCGTTCCAGGTAACACGTCATACACTGGTCAGCCTTCCGTTCCTTGAATACATTGACTCAGAGTGGAGAAGTCTGTCTGGGGAGAGTATTGAAACGCTTGACGTTGGCTCTAACGGATACGTCCATCTTGAGGTGAGAAACCCAACCCGGATCCACAGCCTTCAAGAGGAGATGATCTGTGAGTTCTTTAATGATGGATCGGAGGAACCCGTAGCTTCCTCGGTGAAGGCGGTCAGCATGCCCCCATCAAATACAGGTCAATATGTATTCCAGTTCAGGTTCACCGAGCCTGGGATTTACAGGTACAGGATTCTTTCAGGGGATAGGACACTCGTTGAGACCTCTAATACGCGGACATTAGAAGTGGAATAAAATAGTATCATCCGAATATTTCTTATAGGAATAAAAGTCAAATTCCCATAGGGGAGGATTCCTCTAGGGAAGTGGTCTTTTGTCTAAGGGAGAGTATGGGGACGGAAACGTAGACCACAAGACCCTCGCAATTGATATTCTCCAGTCATTGAACAGAGCCTCAGGCAGAATCGAGGCGATTCAGCAGATCCTGAGACACCTGAAAAGACACCTGAAGGTATCGGCCACTGCTATTAGGCTTAAGGAGGGCCCAGATTACCCTTACTTTGTTTTCGACGGATTCAGCGACGTACATATTGAGATGGAGAACAGCCTATGCGGGAAAGACAGAGATGGAAATATCCTTGTAGACGAGTCTGGGGTCCCCGTCTTGGATTGTATTTGCGGGAGGGTGATAAGGGGAAATACCGTTCCCGCTGAGCCTTTCTTCACCGAGTACGGCAGCTTTTGGTCAAACAACACGGACAACCTACTCAGTGATACTGACCCAGATGAGCTGGGTGAGACGAGGGACGTATGTAACGGACAAGGGTATCTATCGGTGGCACTCATACCATTGATTGATAAGACTGGTACCATTGGACTTCTCCAGATCAACGACAAGGAGCCAGGCAGGTTCAACGAGGAGTTGATTTGGTTCCTGGAGGGCCTCGGTGAAAGCATTGGCATCGCTTTAGCGCACCAGGAAGAGGAGAACAGGACGAAGGAAGTAGAGGCGGAGCGTAGGAATCTCCTCTACCAGTACAGGCTGAGGATCAGTCAGCTGGACACCCTGTATAGAATCAGCAAGATCCATGAGAACAAGGATATCTCACTGGACGAGACGCTGAACATGATAACTAACTTGATCCCGGGTGCCCTGCAGCACCCAGATATAGCGGTAGCACAGATCACTGTCGAGGATAAAAAGTACTCAACGGACCGAAAAGGTGAGCCAGAGTACAAGTACAGCGCCATAATACAGTCATATGGCGTCGTACTGGGTACGCTTGCCGTCGGTTACACGGAGCCAGCGCCCGAAGAATACAAAGGGCCATTCTTGGAAGAGGAAATCAAGCTTGTGAACCTGATAGCCGAGACGGTCTCAAGGGTCGTCGAGCAGGCTAAGGGAGGGGACTGGAACAGGTCCATCGACCAATATGCCCTTGTGATGGACAAAGACGAGATTAGCCACATCATTAAGCTCGTGGCGGAGGATACTGCCATAAGCGAGATGGATAGGGAAGAGTTCGATATCAAAGACCTACCGACTGACACGTCCCAGACAATGGACTCGTACCTTCAGCTCACCCACAGCCTAGAGGTCAACAGGGCGTTGATCCAGAAACTCAGGAACCTTGTGAGCGGGGAGTAGCTTAAAATCCCCAAGGTAGAGTCTTTTCCATGACTTTACCCGATGATCTTTGCGCCGATCTGGCGTTCTTTAACGGAAAAGTGTTCACACTGGACGGTGACGACAGAACAGTCCAAGCTGTCTCGGTGAGGAACGGGAAGATTCTGCGAGTTGGATCAGATGACTATGTGAGGAAATCAACAGGTAGCAGGACCAAGATGGTTGATCTTGACGGCAAGACGATGCTCCCGGGGCTCATAGACAGCCATATGCATCCAGGAGGGAGCTGGGGGGCTTACCTAGTAAGAGGCGTTGCATGTGGACCGCATTTCTACTCCGTGGAGGAGATGCTTGAGACCGTAAAAGAAAAGGTCAAGGTGACTCCCCCTGGCAATTGGGTCCTCGGGTACCGGATGGACGATGTCAAGATGGGGAGGTATCCAACAAGGGGGGAGTTGGACGCAGTTTCCCCCGAGAACCCCCTCTACATTCAGAGGCGGGACGGACACAACGGAGTAGCCAACAGCCTCGCTCTGGCAGCGGCAAACATCACAAATGACACACCGGACCCTCACCACGGTAAGATCGAGAAGGACGAGAACGGCGAGCCCAACGGATTGCTGAGGGAGTCCGCTAAGGACCTTGTATACCACATCATGCCCCCGTACAGCTTCGACGAGTTCCACAGGGGGCTCCAGATAGTGTTCGACGAGTGCATCAGCCTGGGCCTCACCAGCATTCACGCCAGTATGGTGAGCCCGTTGGAGTTCAAGGCAATTCAGGCGCTGAAGAAAGAGGGAAAATTGGGAATCCGTGTCGCTGTTCACATCAGCGGAAGGGACGAGGGGATGGTTGAAGGAGCGATAGCAACGGGAATCCAGACCCCCTTCGGGGATGACTGGCTCAAGATCACCGCGGCTGAGTGGGTCTTCGATACCAGCACAAGCGGCAGGACGGCAGCCTACTATGAGCCATACGTCGGCGAGCCCGACAACACCGGGATTCTCCTGTATGACCAAGATGACATCGAGAGGAGGGTCTGGGAGGCCCACAGGGCGGGAATTAGGGTCGGACTGGACGGGGTCGGCGACAGGGGCATCGATAGATCGCTGGACGCCATCGAGAAGGCACTGGTGAAGCAGCCTAGGGAGGACCACAGGCACAGGATTGAGCACTGCTGCTATGTCACCCCCCAGATACAGGACAGGCTGCTGAAGCTGAACGTGATTGACGCGTCGGCAACTGGATTCCACCACGACCTGGGTGACGCATACAAGGCCAACAGGGGCGAGGAGGCCATGAGGTACATGTGGCCCCACAGGACCCTCATCGACAGGGGCATTCCTGCGCCCGGTCACAGCGACGCGAGTATCTGCGACGCCAACCCGTGGCTCGCCATATACAGTATGGTGACAAGGAAGACCAGTAGTGGTGACATCCTATATGCGCCAGAGGGCGTAGAGCCATTGGAGGCAATCAGGGCTTACTCCATTGACGGAGCCTACGCGGCATGGGAGGAGGACATCAAGGGAACCATCGAACCGGGTAAGCTAGCTGACATGGTTGTCATTGACAGGGACCCGACTGGTATCGAACCCGATGACATAAGGAATGTCAAGAACCTGATGACTATTGTGGCGGGTAAAATCGTCTATGAGGCCTGAGCCAGTATTCAGGTAAATAACTCCGTCTTTCCACATGTTCGGTCCAAGTTATGCTCAAACAGGATGTATACTAGGAAGCTCTCCATGCCTCAAGATAATAGTAAAATGGACTCTTTTAAACTCATAAAAAAATTATTTACCTTAAATTAGTTAACACATAACATAAAGTAATGGTTTAAAAGCAACCACATGGATAAACCGGCGTCTCCCTGAAACATGACAATCACGTATTGCCATTGTTTTTCCTTCCAAAGACAGGGAGACAATTCTTAGGGGATGACTGGCTTAGACTTTGCCCAGTACTTCTCGTAGAGGTCTTTAGCCCAGCTATGCACCTGTGGGTCCTCACTGACGAAGCCCCTATAGTCCATCCTGCCCTGGTTAGTTGGAAACCCTATCGCGGCTACCTTGCTCTCATTGAGGGCGAGGAATACATTCACCTCGTCAATCTTGCTCACCTTGAACTGCCCGCTGTTAACAGCGTCTCGGATCACTGGGCCTCTCTCGAATTCCGGCGGTACGACGATATCAGTCGGCTCAAGGAGCCTGAACTCCACTCCCCTATTCAAGGCGTCCTCCCATGCGGGTATCGCCGTGAGGATGTACTTGTCGGTTAATCTGTAGATGTACTCCTGGGACTCGCTACCCAATTGCTCGATGAGGTGGAATATTACCATGATATCATCGATGTACCTCGCGTTCCCAAGCTCCCCTATCCTTGAGACGAACTCGGGGGGTATCCCCGTGAGGTCATGGTTCTGGAAATAGTCCCTGTGGGTGCTGGTGAACATGAAGCCTTTAATTTGTTTCAAGGACAGCTCACCGTACCCTGTGAGGCTGTGGGTTCCGTTGGGGTTCTTGATGGTTAAGCCTGTCTCTCCTAGCCTAGATAGGTGTCTGCTGGTCTCCTGGGTGGTGAGTTCCAACTCCTTGCTGAGGGCGGTGACCGTCATATGATCATACTGTAAACGTCTGAGCATACGCAGCCTGTCCTCGTTGCTGAACTCGAAGAACAGGTCACAGAGGCTTTCAATGGACATGGAATATATCTCCTATTTTTTCATCACTGATATTACTATCCCTAAACCATTCATGCAATGAGGTTAAACAGGTTTTCCAGTACAGTAGATGCATGAGGCACAGTTTCTCGGTTCAGATGAACTCCGCTGAAAGCGTATCTGGACTGGTCATTAACAGAAAAAAAGATAGGATATTCATCGAAGGCGAGCTGGGCAAAATCGAAGAGGTAGAATTCGTTGAGGAAAAGGTGCTCACGCTCACGGGTGAGAACGGCGTTCTACGCATTGACATAAGCAGGGAAACCCTCATCGAGGCGCTCTCACCGAAGAAGAAGGAGCAAAATTGATACTAAGATGGCAACATTGTTCTTGAAGACCCCTTAAGTCATCTAAATGGAATGAGTGAGTGTTGGTGAAAAAAATAGAGGCAGTAGTCGTCAATGAGGCCGTCGAGAAGGCAAAGAAGTTCACGGGAAGGCTCAACTTCATCGATTTTACGCGTGGTATAATCATGATTATCATGGCCTGGGATCATATCTCGGGCTTCTGGAACCAGTATCACCACGGAGGAGAGGGAATACTCGGGAGGGCACCTCCCTTCATCAACACAACATGGTTCCTGCTGCGCTTCGTGAGCCACTATTGCGCGCCTACGTTCATCTTCCTCGCAGGGACAGTGCTGGCCATCAGCATAGCTAGACGCCTTGGGCAGGGGGAAAGCGAGAAGGAGATCACTCTTCACCTTATCAAGCGTGGCTTGGTTCTATTGTACCTCGAGGCCGCGTTGGTCTCGCCCGCATTCAGCCTGCCTTGGACCTACTTCGGGGTCATAGCGTGTATAGGCGTCAGTTTCATCGTATTCAGCGTCGCTAGAAAGCTACCTCAGTCGGTAATCCTAGTCGCCAGCCTGTTGATTGTGCTCAACGAGCCGTTCCTGAACCTCGATTTCATCCCCATGAACGTAAACTGGGGCAGGTACCTGAGGATAATAATCAACGAGCCTAACTTTGAGAGGTTCCCCTACTTCGGCCTCTACCCAATCATCCCCTGGATCGGGGTCATGGGGCTGGGCTGGAGCCTTGGAACGTTCCTGGAGTCAAAGAGCCGTGGAGAGATAGCCACGCTCAGGAACAGGTTCCTGGCGACTGGAATCGGTAGCATCGTGATGTTCACCATTGTCCGCTTCATCAATGGATACGGCAACCTGCTACCAAGGACGGGAAACACGTTAATTGAGTGGCTCTATGTGAGCAAGTATCCGCCCAGCGTTGCCTTCCTGCTCTGGAGCCTAGGGGGTATGTGTATCTTCCTCACCATTGGCCTGTTACTTGAAGAGCGAGGATTTATTGAGAATAGGTTTATGGTGGGGGTCTTGACGATAGGCAGGAACCCGCTGTTCTTCTACGTGACCCACCTCTGGCTCTACAGGGCAAGGTGGCCCGATTATACGCCGGGGGGAACTGGCCCGCCGCAATTCCTTGACCTGCCTGATACGCTGATGTTCTGGGCAGTCGGAATAGTGGTGCTCTGGTACCTGTGCAGGGAGTACGAGAAACTCAAGAGAAAGTACCCGAAACCAATCCTACAGTACATATAGTGATAGAAATGAGGAGTAAAATTGACCGGAAAAGCATGGCCGTCATCCTGGTGGCATTCATTATTCTAATAGGGGTGAACACTTGGATGAATAGTAATACCCCATCGGAACCCATGGGCATATCTAGTTACTGGCCGACAGATGAATGGAGGTACGCCACCCCCGCTCAGATGGGGATGAACCCTGAAAGATTGCAGGACATGGTGGATGAGATCGAATCAGGCTCGTATCATGTGGACAGCGCCATGGTCATCAAGGACGGATACATAGTGCTCGACGAGTACTTCGGTGATTTTGAGAAAGGCGAGCTTCACATCATCTACAGCTGCACCAAGAGCGTTGTATCAACCATTTTCGGCATCGCCCACGAGAACGGCTTGATCCCGGACCTCGACACGCAACTCCTTGACATCTACCCAGATATCGTACCCGAGAACCCGGGGGAATGGAAGGAATCCATCACCCTCAGGGACCTCCTCATGATGTCGGGCGGCTTCGACGCGAGGGACAGCTGGCTATACGAATGGGAGGGCCTGGATGGGCTGCACGCTGCCGATGACGCAGTGGAGTATATGCTGGACCTGCCAATGGACTTTGAGCCAGGAACTCGGTTCGAGTACACCAACGGCGTCAGCCACCTGCTCAGCTGCATAATAAAGGAGAAGACAGGGGTCTCGGCAGCGGAGTATGCGGAGGAACACCTATTTGCGCCACTGGGCATCACAGAGTACACCTGGGACGCAGACAACCGTGGAAGGAACTGGGGCTACAACAGAATCTATTTCACCCCCCACGATATGGCCAAGATCGGCTTCCTTTTCCAAAACAAAGGGGAGTGGGACGGGGAGCAGATAATATCAGAGGAATGGGTCAGTGAGGCCACCGCCCACAGGATAGACGCCAACATAGTGGACGGTTACGGTTACCAGTGGTGGGTCGGGGATGATTACTACCTTGCCGTGGGCTATATGGGACAGTTCATCTTCGTCTACCCTGAGCATGATTTGATCGTTGTTTTGACAAGTAGCTCACCCGAGACCTTTGATTATTCAATAAGGCTGCCTGAGAGGTTCGTTATCCCGGCGATAGACTAGCCATCAAGCTCGGCGAAAATCTGTTCGATAATCATCTCCTCGCGTCGTTTCACGAGGATCTCGTGCCAGTACAGCTGGCTGCTGGCTGTCAGCAGGGCACCCATGGCGCTGACCTCGGTTATAAACATGCCCAGCTCCCTGAAACCCGTGCTGCCCATGGCGAAGTAGGGGTGGATATACTCGAATGTGGTCATGACCATCCCGAACGCGAATACAACGTTGAGCAGTATCAGACCCCCTGTGATGAAAGAACCGTACTTGGTGTAGGGCCAGTCAGTCAAGGACACGGCTATCAGAAACAGGGAGAGCGCCACGTAGAGTACGCCGAAGACACCCATCCTGTAAATCCTGATCCTGAGTACGTTCATCCCCAGAAACAGAAACTGGGTCCCGCAGTTCCATGCGCCCAGGAACCTGAAAGGCTCCTTGCTGTCCCTCCAGAGCCACACCCAGCTGAAGCACAGGGTGATAGGGATGACCCCGAAACTTGTCACCTTGAGGGCGATGTACGTGGGCATGTTGTCAAGACTCAGGTTGAACATGATGAACAGCGCGGACGCCAATCCAAATACCAGGATAGCCGCGAAGTTTCTGAGATAAATCCTGCGCACATTTTCAAAGAGACCTGACTAATAATAAGAAGTTGCTATGGGAGCTTTGAGGCCATCACGTTGGCGGCGATCTCAAGTGCCTTGGCCGAGTCAAGGAGGCTCATCGATGGGTTCCTTGACCCCACGGCGTTCTCGGGGAGCCTAGGGACGTGTATGAAGCCCCCCGGTATCCTCAGGTTCTTCTCGGCGATGTAGTCCATGAGGTGGTAGAATACGAGGTTGCATCCCTGAGTCCCTGCCGAGTTGCTAATGTGTGCGGGTATCCCTGCCTCCTTTATCGCCTTAACAATCTCCCTGATGGGCAGTGTTGACCAGTACGCCGTCGGTCCGTCGGGGTTCAGAGTCTGGTCTAGCCTCTCGTACCCAAAGTTGACCCTACCCTCGGCGCTGCCAACATTTATAGCGATTCTCTCGACGGGGATGTCAGTGGCTATGCTTGAGACGCCTGTGCAGATTACTGCGGCTGGCTGATGTATGTCAACGAGCCCCCTGATGATATCCCTGACCTCGGCATATTTCATGGGCAGCTCCTCCACGACCACCTCGTACCCGTTGTAAACCATTCCGTCAAGGAGCCTGATGGCTTCCATGCTGGGGTTCTTCTTCATGTCTAGAAACGGTTCGTAGCCCGTCAGCAGTATCTTGCCCTTCATAGTTATCATCGAAACTGGTGTCTGATGTTATTTAGAGTTTGAGACAATCGGGGAATCTTCAATAATGAGTGTCTAGGTGTTCCTTATGTCGTGATTGTTGAAGCGATTACAGGAATCATTGTAAGCAGTATCATTCAAGCCCCGATTCTTTGGATCTCTGGGAGGATACTGGTAGGAACTGATCAGGCAAAGTTCATGGACGCCGTCTGGATTACGGCTCTCGCGACTACTGCGAACATCGTCCTTGGTAGCTTAATTGGGAGTGAGGTGGGGGGGTTGGTTCAGCTTCTCATCTACCTGTTCCTTGTAAGCAAATACTATGAAACAGGATGGGTCAAGGCAGCTATGGTTGCCGTGCTGAACGTGGTCATAAGTGCGATCATAATGTGGGCTCTCTTGTTCCTCGGGATCACGTCCGTCCTCTTCTAGCCTTAATTAACTTCAAATCCTTGTCAGTGTAGTATTTTCAGATCAATATGGACCAGTTCAAGCTAGGCATGCATGTAGGCGAGATAAAGGCATGGTGCGAAGCAGCAAAAAACGAGGCAAAAGAGATGAGCCTCAGCGCCCCGTTTAAGTCTGAGGATTACGAGACCATCCTACCATACATGAAGGAGCACGCTGATAGGAACGAAATTAGCTTCTACCATGAGAAGGAGCTCATCATCACGGACCTGTTTTGGGACATGGACGTGTCTGGAATCTGGGTCTTTATCATCTATAAGAGTCTGGAGACCCTAGAAAAGTACCTCAAACTGAAAAGAGACAGAGTGAAACTACTGGAGTCTGGAAAATATGCGGGAGCGGCTAGGAGGGAAATCGCGGTTCGCTTTGGAAGGCTACTCGGGTACAGCGACCCGATGATAAATGAGAGATGGAGCTAGGATAGCAGCTTCTTCAGATATGCCACGAAGAGGTCGATCTCCTCCTCCGTGTTATAAAAGTGTGGGCTCACCCGTACTCCCCCGTAGCCAGCCTGGTATTTCATGGTGGGGCCTCTCACATGTTTGATGGGACGCCCTCTGAGCTGGGCGGTGGTTTTCCTATCAAGTTCATCACTGCCCGTGGTGTACATAGTCAAGGCGTGTCTGTGGGTGTTCAATGCGTCGGGTTCTGGGTCCCACGGGGTCTTCACCGTGCATCCGATCCCCTCTAGCTCCTCGCTGAGGTAGAGACCCAGTGTTATGTTCCGTCTCTCTATGTTCTCTTTTCCTAGCTCGTTTAGCCACTTGAGGGATGCGTGCCAAGCCCATATCTCGTCTGTCGCTGTTGTCCCTGGCTCGAAGCGCTGAGCTGTCGGGGGGAACGGGTAATCGTAGCTCTTCACACTATCGTGATCAACTACTCCAAATGGGAACTTGTCGAACCCTGTGATGCCTGGTCCCTTGTCCACATTGATGTAGCTCCAGAAGCTTGGAAGGAGTTCCTCACAGAGGCTCTGTTTCACGTAAAGGAACCCCGCCTCCGGTGGACCGCACTGCCACTTGTAGCTTCCAGTTACCATGAAATCGACATCATCGTCGTGGAGATCTACGACCTTGGAGCCTATCGTCTGGACCGCGTCGTCCAGAACATATGTGTTTTTCTCATGGGCGATTTCGCAGACCTGCTTGACGTCATACGTGAACCCGCTGCCGACGCTGGTCCTGTTGATGATAACGATCCTGGTATTCTCATCAATGGCCTTCTCCATGTCCTCTCGCATGATCCTGCCATTCTTGTGTTTGATGACCCTGAGTTCGACGCCGTGCCTTTTCAATGCGAGGAGCGTGTGACCGGTGCTGGGGTACGCTTGGTCGGTCATCACGACGTTGTCACCCTTTTTCCAAGGATCGTTATAGCCCAGTGTGTCCTTGATCATGTTTAGCCCCTGAACCACTCTGCTGATGATGCAAAGCTCATCAGGTGAAGCTCCTACTAGCTTGGCACCCTCCTCCCGAGCGAGGGGGTCCTTCTCGCTGAACCAGGCATGGTCCGTCCCGCCCAATGTGCTGCCAAACCTCCTCCTATTCCAGCACTCCATCACCGCTTTGTAGTTCACGAGATTGAAAGGGGCGCTGCCGGCAGCGCCCAGGTAAATCATATCATCGATGTGTGGAAAGTTCTCCCTGATCTTCTCGATGTTCATGCGTAAACAGTGAAAGGCGAGTTGATAACGCCATCGACAAAAAGAAAAGGGGAAAACTGGACGTATAGCCATGATTCCAGAGATCAACGGCGGGCTCATGTTCATGTACTATGACGAAATAGGGGAAGCCGCCAAGTTCTACGAAGAGATACTGGGTTTTGAGCTGAAGCTGGATAGGGATTGGGTCAAGATATTCAAGTATGCATCAGATTGTCATGTCGGGCTCGTGGATGTCAGCATGGGGAGCCACAAGGTGATGGCCGAGAAATCTGCGAGGCTCCAGATCATGGTCGAGGACGCCCAGGCTTGGTACGAGTACGTCAAGAGTAAGGGATTGAAGCCCAGTAAGGACGAGCTCAAGGAAGGGGTGACGTTGCACATCAAGGCGTTCTCCGTCGAGGACCCGGGCGGATACACAGTTGAGTTCTGCGAGTACACGACCCCCTATGGGGACTCCTAGAGGCTCTTCACGACCCAGACAATCTTTTCCACATCAGACGCCCTGTTCCAGACCCCTATCGTTATCCTGACCACAGGCGGATCAATTGCGCCAACGGTTCTCGTGAATATGTAGTGCTTTCTGAACTCAGCGACTACCTGTTTAGGCTCTACGCCCATGACTCTGAAGCTGAGCAGACTGTTCTGGTCCCTCGCTGATACCAAATCGACATTGGAGATATCGTTGAGGTCATCCCAAAGCATTCTATAGAGGTCAGTGGTGCTCTCCACGATGAAAGGTAGGGAGACCTTGTCCATGATCCACTCGGTGGCAGCCGTCCCACCTTGGATGACGGGCAGTGGGCGTGTGCTCACCTCGTATCTCTGAGCCGAGTCAGGATAGGTCAACTCGCCCGATCCGTGGTGTGCATCACTAAATACCCCTGAGTAGGTGGGCGCGATAATCTCCATGGCTTTCTTTGATACATAAAGAGCCCCCGCTCCATCGGGACCGCAAAGGAACTTGTGCCTAGCCATGGCGTAGCCGTCCACATCCAGCTTCTTTACATCGACATAACTTGTGCCAACTGCCTGGATACCGTCCGCAAGGAGAAGTGCATCGTGATTGTGAGCTATCCTCGATGCCTCTTTCAGGTCAATCCTGCTACCGGTTGCGAAGTTGATGTCGCTGAGGAGGACCATCCTTGTTTTATCGCTGATAGTTTCGGATAATTGTTCGAGAGTGCCATCAAACTGGTTAATGTACGTCAACTTCACCCCTCTACGCCTAGCCAAGATCATCAAGGGCACCTTTGCAGCGGGGTTTTCGAGGCTCCCGGCGATAACCTCGTCGCCCGGTTTCCAGTCGTAGCCCCACATGAAGATGTTCATCCCGGAGGTCGTGGAGTCGCATAATGCAATCTCGTCAGGACTGGAGCCTAGGAATCTCGATAGGACATCCTTTGCCTCGGCTACCACCTCACTGTACCGGGCTAGTCCAGAACCTTTGTCCCTCATCATATCAGGTTCATCGCCCCTGCTGGATGCTTCTGCCACATAACCGCCTTTGATGGCTACGCGTGCTGCTTGGCAGAGCGGACCCCATGAGCCCCCGTTCAGAGCGATGATATCATCTGAGAGGTGGAGTTGTCTACGGATGTCCTCGATGTTCATGTGATAGTGATGGTCTATGAGGGTAAGGAATTTACGCCTCTTCTTTGGGGAAAGGGTTACGGGACCCGTTTCGGGTCAGGTGGTACGTATCGTTGAGCCTTTCAATGGTGCGGTTCTCCCAGAAAGCGACGTGAAGTATGGTGACTCCTGTAGGTGCTGACTCGAAAAAGACCTGATTCATGTGTTCAGGCTCAAGCCCCAGCCACCAAGAGGTAATCATGTTTATTGTACCCCCGTGGCACACAATAACGGCTGTTTCGTTGAGAGTTGGATACACTTTATCCATGAACGCGCTGACACGGGCGTAGAACTCCCTCCAGCTCTCACTCTCTGGATATGGATGCCAATCTATTGATATCTTATGAGATCCATTAAGGAACGGTTTAGCTTCCTGTTTTGTCTTCCCCGCGGCGATACCGTTATTCAGCTCCCTTATCTCCCTGTGACGTGTAAAATCAACCCCAATCGCTTCAGCAATTGGCTCTGCGGTCTGGACGGCGCGATTAAGGTCACTGCATAGGATCTTGACTCGACCACTTGGGAGCTCCTCTGATAACCACTGGGCTACTGCCTCGGCCTGAGCCCTCCCAGCCTCTGTGAGATGAGAGTCGGTCCAGCCCCCTGTAAGGTCTGAAACCATATGTTCTGCTTCTCCATGCCTCACAAGGATGATGAGAGGAGAATCAGTCCCCCTGGGCTCCAGAACCTTGAGTTTATCTACGTTTACAGTCAAAGCACCCTGAATTACCCTCAGAGATTATTAACATGGACGATAAGGATCAGATCATGTCTACTTTTTTCCAATACCTATTTGTTACATGATCAAACTAAGGGTATGTTGATATAATTTGAGCGACGAAGAGCCGGGTTTCCTTTCGAAGGCAATGGCGCCTTTCCTCGTATTGTTCACAGGCCAGGCATTCAGCCTGTTCGGCAGCAGGCTGGTCCAGTTCGCCCTCGTCTGGCATCTAACCGAGCTGACTAAATCACCGTCGGTGCTCGCGACGGCCAGCATCGCCGCCCTGCTTCCGCAGGTCTTCATAGGTCCGTTCGCAGGCGCTCTGGTTGATCGTTGGAACAGGAGGGTTGTGATGATGGTCGCGGATTCACTTATCGCGTTGTCCATCCTTTTCCTCGCGTTCATGTTCAGCGTTGGAAGGGTCGAGGTGTGGCATATCTACGCAGTAATGATGTTCAGGGCAGCCGGCGGGGCTTTCCAGTGGCCCGCCATGCAGGCATCTACGAGCATGATGGTGTCGAGGAAGCACTTATCACGGGTTGCTGGGCTCAACCAGGCCCTCAGCGGCCTTGTCGCGGTCAGTGCGCCGCCCCTAGGTGCGCTTCTCCTGGCGATAATGCCCATTCAGTACGTTCTGGTTATTGATGTGTTGACGGCTATCTTCGCTGTTGGCCCACTTATGTTCATCAAGGTTCCTCAGCCCGAGCACGACGGCGGCTCTGCGAGGGGCGTCCTGGGGGATATGAAGGAGGGCTTCCAGTGGATTTTCAAACAGAAGGGCTTGCTCGTCATCATGCTGATGAGCCTATGCATCAACATGGTTACTACACCGACTTTCACGATGCTACCGCTGCTTATCACCGAGTTCTTCAAGGGAGGAGCCATCGAGCTCGCCTGGGTACAATCCGCAAACGGAGTTGGGATGATACTGGGCGGGATAACTCTAGGTGTCTGGGGCGGGTTCAAGAGCAAGATCAACACCGCGTTCTCGGGATTATTCGTGGCGGGCATCGGGCTCTTAGTGTTCAGCAGGACACCAGCGGATATGCTCTGGATCGGAGTTGCCTCAATGTTCGTCTTCGGTTTCATGAACTCCATCGCTAACAGCAGCTTCTTCTCGGTGTTACAGGCCTTGATCCCCCATGATATGCAGGGAAGGGTGTTCACGTTGATAATGAGCACCAGTGTCGCCGTGTCACCTATCGGACTGGCTATAGCGGGGCCCGTAGTTGAGCTCACCGGCCTCAGGTTCTGGTTTGTGATATCGGGCGTCGTCTTCATGCTCGGAAGCTTGGTGGGTTTCACTGTTCCTTTGGTTAGGACGCTGGAGGAGGACTGGGAGAGGCAGCTTGCCGAGAAAGAGGCCTCTGAATAACCTTATCACAACTCACTCCGACATACCTATCATGAGGACCATCCAGTTAGGCCAGTCCAAACTTAGAGTATCTAGGTTAATCTACGGCTCAGAGCCATTCAACCTAAAGAAGGGTCCCGACGGCGAGAGGAAACAGGGGGATAAAACCCCTGAACAGGCGGCTGAGATACTAAAAGAGGCTCTGGAGCTGGGTGTCAACGTATGGGACACGAGTGACAACTACGGCACACACCCCCACATCAGGGAAGCTTTGACTAGGGTCATACGCAGTGACGTGGTTATTGCGGACAAGTCCAATGCGTTAACTGAGAAAGACGGCTGGGCGGCCCTGGAGTACTCTAAGCAGTCCCTTGGCACGGATTATGTGGATATAATGTTCCTGCACAACGTCATGCACGTTGCCGTTGACCGAACAGATTCAACGGGCCAACCATTTCGCTCGGGAACCCTCAAGGATAGGATGGGGGCGCTTGGGGCTTGGGTAGAGGCAAAGGAATCGGGGATGGTGAGGGCCACGGCTTTATCGACTCACAACACAAAGGTTCTCAGGCAGGTTCTTGATGTCCCCGAGATCGATGTAGTGTGCACTACTCTGAACATGGCGGGAGCGGTTATCGAGGATGGCACTCTAGAGGAGCACCTGGAGGCCATACGAGCCCTGAAAGAGGACGGACGTGGAGTGTACGTGATCAAGGTTCTAAATGCGGGTCGGCTCAGGAACAGCGCGGCGGACGCGGTGCGCTGGGCTTACCAGTTCCACGAGATAGTTGACGCCTGGAACATCGGGATGTATGACATGAACGATGTGTGGTCAAACCTTGACATGATGGAGGAGTGCCTCCCGTAATAGTGCGCACCCTTTTTATCCCACTTGAACACCAACCAGCTAGGTTCTGGTAGCCTTGAAGTCCATCAGCAAGTACCTTGTCCTTGAGGGCAACATCCGCGTGCTCGCGGCGCAGACGTTCGTGAGCCAGATCGGACTGGGTATGTTCTATGTGATCTGGCAGCCGTTCCTGCTCAGCACAGGTATCACCGTGAGCCAGCTGGGTCTCGTCCAGACTATGATCAACATCAGCACAGCGCTTGGGCTGATTGTTTGGGGGCAGATTAGCGACAGGGTTGGCAGGAAGCCGGGCGTGATTGGCAGTGCCATATGTAGGGCTCTGGCTATACTGGTGCTCATCGTTTCGGGTCACTATTATGCTCTGCTGGTCTTCGGGTTCTTCATTGGTTTCAGCGCCATGTTCATGATAGGGAATCCTGCTAGAAACGCGCTGATAGCGGAGTCAGTGGAATCATCACAGACTGCAACGGCGCTAAGCACCCTGATAACCATCAGCCAGGGCATGAGCACCCTTGTGGCTGGCGCAGGTGGCTACATCGCCCTCAAGGTGGGGTATATGCCCATATTCTACGTCACGGTGGTGGGGGACCTTATCGGCAGCTTCTTGATGTGGAGGTACATCGAGGAGACCCATACTCCAGAAAGCAATGACTCTGAGCGAGTCCCTCTATCACAGCAGATCAGAAACATGCTGATACCCGAGAGAACCTACCTTACGCTCTATACCTCTATGCTCCTTCAAGGGTTCAGTTATGCCGTGGCATACAGCCTCTTCTACGGCGCACTAACGGATACATACGGTTTCACGACGTTCCAGTTAGGCCTGATGAGTACCAGCTTCAATCTTGTCTGGGCGGTGGATTCTATCCCACTAGGAAAGTTGGTTGACAGGATCGGGCACGTGAACGGGATGTTAATGAGCTTCGCTATGGCGTTTGTATCCGTAATGGGCTTTATCCTGTTCAAGCGCATCGAGTTCTTCATAATATTCAACGGTGTCAGTGCCATCGACATCGGTTTCTGGATGCCATCATACATGAGCTACGTGACGGGGTTGGTGCCCAGGGAAAAGAGAAGCACAGTCATGGGGAAATTGGACGCCTACGGCAGGCTCGGCGCTATCCCCGCGCCTTGGCTAGGCGGTTTGCTCTACGACAACTACGGGTTCAACGCGCCTCTTTACGTCCAGGCAGTCAGCCTCGTGATAATCGCTGTGATAATCAACGGGCTTAGAGACCGAGATGTCCCCTAATCTCAGACTGAATTGCCTCTAGAGATTGGTCGCCATCGATTATCGTCCATTCCCTCCGCTGGGCCAGCTCAAGCACTCTCCCCCTGACCTTAGTGAGCCTCTCAAGGGACTCAAACATCTCCTTCTCGTCCCTGTTCTCCTCTATCCTCCGGTGCGCCTCCTCGGGGGTCACATCAATGAAGAACATGTGGTCCCCGTTGGGCATCGTGATCTTGAACACCATGTAAGCGATCCTGTGGAGCGGGCTGGGGAGGTACCCTGTCCCCATCAGGTACCTGACGAACACCACGAAGTCCACCTTGGACCACCGGTAGTAGAGGACGGATCTAATCACGTCCAGCATATAGAAAGCGCTGGCAAGAATCCTGGCCCATGAGCCCTGCCTGAGTAGGTACTCCCTTCCTTTCCTGCCCAGATAGTTATCGCCGCTGGGGTGGGACCTGATGACGTAGGTCATCCCTAGAGACTCGATGTGGTCGCACAGCTTCTCGGCTTGGGTGCTCTTCCCTGAGCCGTCGAGACCGTCGATGACGATGAACATCAGATGCCTCCTCCCATTGCGATGAACGTAATCGCGCCGAGGATTGGCACGAATATGTTGTCGAGTCCTTTGGGGCAGACAGCCTCAGTTACAGTCGTGACGAGGGACACCACGACAATTGGTACAAGCTGGGACCCAAGAGTGAACCCGTAGAAACCAGAAAAGTAGGCCATGCCAAGTGTCAGGCTCACAAGGCTGCCAAGGAACATCCCCAAGGACCCCTGAAGGGATTTCTCCTCGAAGACCTTGAACTTGGTTGTGCCGTATCTCATACCTATCAGAGCGGCGGAGCTGTCACCGTACGCCATTGGGAATATTCCCGCGGCGACGATATATGGGCTTGCGCCGTAGAGGTAGGAGAGCAGCGTGTAACTAATCGCATACATGAAAGGGCCCGTGTTGTGCCCCGCTTCAGTTAACTCACCGAGACCACCCAGCCTGTCAAGGAGGTCATGGAACGGCGAATGCGGTGTTGCAAGGAAAGTCACCACGATGAAAGGACTTGCGACGAGGAAAGGATAGATAGCCTCCGTGAAGAATGGCATGATGAGGGGCAGGTTACCGATCATGGCGTGGAGGAACTTGCGGCTAGTTCTAGTGCTGATGATGCTTGCCCTCTTCAGAGCCCCCGAGAAGAGGATGATGGAAACTATGTACAGGTAGCAGGCAGCCATCACCGTCAGGTTGGAGCCCATCCCCTCCATAGATTATCTCGTATAGGGTTCCACTGATAAACTATTGGCGCAGCGGGAACTCCTTATCCCTCTGCTCCAGCACGATGTGGGGAGGCCTCTCACCCTTGAGGTAGCTCAACACGTTGCCCGTGGAACGTACAGCCATCTTCCTCCTGGTCTCCCAAGACGCCGAGGCTATATGGGGTGTCACCAGCACATTGGGCATTGACAATAGGGGGTTGTCAAGAGGAGTGGGCTCTGTCTCGAACACATCAAGCGCCGCCCCTCCGATCTTCCCCTCCCTGAGCGCATCAATCAGGGCTGACTCGTTGACCACGGGGCCCCTGCTTGTGTTCACTATGACTGAGGTTGGCTTCATCTTCTCGAACTCATTAACTCCGAAGATCGACCTCGAGCTCGGGTTAAGGTCAACGTGGACCGTGAGGATGTCGCTTCTCTCTAAAAGCTCATCGAAGCCGACGTACTCGACGTCGTACTCGTCCTCATAATCCTCCCTCCTGAGTAGGTCATGGTAGATGACCTTCAATGGGAAACCGCGGGACCGTTTGAGGACCTCGAGCCCAATCCTGCCCAGCCCGAGGATCCCAAGGGTCTTGCCCTCGGTGTCCCAGCCGAAGGGGACGGAGCCCTCGCGTTTTGCCCACCTGTTCCTTGTGTGCAAGCCCGCCAGCGGTATATGCCTGCTATGACCCAGAATCATGGCCCAGGTGTGATCGGCGACGCCGCTGCTGAGCACCTCAGGCGTATGTGTTGCAATAACGCCACGTCGTGTACACTCCTCCACGTCCACTGAGTCATAGCCCACCCCGAAACGGGCTACCAGCTTCAGTTCAGATGCCTTGTCCAGAAACTCGGCGTTTATCGGCTCGGTTCCAACGATGATGGCCTCCACGCCTTCTAGCTTGTCATCATACGGGCGCTTAACGTACTCCACATCAGCGTACTCCTTGAGGACAGCAGAGACATCCTCGGGGATGTTCATGGTGTCGGGGCTGATCAAAACTTTAGGTTTCATATTATAGAATTGTTCTGGTAAGATAAGAAAATGCCCGTTAGCCCTAGTGATACGAGATTTACTGCATAGCACTATTACAGTAATTATTGTTCCACGTTTTTTATGCTTAATTTTATATCTGATTAGTCCGACTAGGGGGCATCATGACCCAAAATCAATCTCTAAAGGATCGCTGGGATAACATGTTCTTC
>RCNB010000568.1_pt1 | contig 24168 bp, 25 predicted proteins | sample 2041321 | NCBI WGS metagenome assembly RCNB01 (sample SAMN09708232, study PRJNA481090) | Marine sediment metagenome, whole genome shotgun sequencing project. | reverse complement strand
TTGAGGGTTTCAATAGGTTTTTTGTCAATTGTGATGGACCCAGAATCAACATCATATAACCTTCCAACAAGATCAAGTATCGTTGATTTTCCAGACCCTGTTTTGCCAATAATCGCTAATGTCTGTCCATGGTCAATATTGAAACTAAGCCCATTGATAGCCTTAATATTGGTGTCGTCATACGTAAAATGAACATCATTGAATTCTATATAGCCTATTATATCACTTTTAACTGTTGAATGGTTGAGGATTTCTGGTTCAACCTTCAAGAACTCATTAATACGTTTTTGTGATGCTTCAGCTTGTTGCACCAACGATGTCACCCAACCAATGGTTGCGACAGGCCAGGTAAGCATATTCACATAGATAATAAATTCCGTTAAAGTGCCAAGTTCTATCTCACCATCAATATACATTCGTCCTCCAATGTAAATGACCAGAAGGTTACTTGTACCAATCAATAAAATCATCATAGGAAAGAAAAGGGCTCTAACTTTAACGAGGTCCAATTGCTTTTGGCGACTCCCGGACGATAATCCATTGAATTCTGAATTGATCTGTGGCTCTATGCCATAAGCTTTGATTACAGAAATACCACTGAATGATTCTTGGGTAAATGTCGATAGCTTGGAGAGATATTCCTGCACTATAGTACTTCGTTTATGTATTTCCTTGCTAAGCATGTAAATGGCTATAGAGAGGATTGGTAGAGGAATGATTGTATATAATGTGAGTTTAGGCGCTTCTTGGAACATATAGATCAGGGCAATGACGAATAAAGTGATTGTATTAATCGTATACATGATCGCTGGTCCTGCATACATGCGTACCGCACTTACATCCTCAGTAATTCGATTCATGAGGTCGCCAGTTCGATTTTTCTTGTAAAAATTCAAGGATAATCGTTGATATTGTTTATAAACTTCATTCTTTAGGTCAAATTCAATATAACGTGAAACATTAATGATGGTCTGTCTCATCAAAAAGGTGAATATACCAGCTATAATCGCCGCTCCGATGATCCAAAGGATATTGACCAAAAGTTCGGATTTTACAATAGCAATATCCGTTACGATTCCTTTTCGGTAATCATCAACCACATTAATGGATTCTCGGATGAATCTAGGAGTAAATAACAAGAATATACGAGCAATTATGGTAATGACGATTCCTAATAATAATCGAAATCGGTATTTGTAAAAATATTTATTTAGGTGCTGGAGCTCTTTCATTAATAGGTGAATTCAATAAATTGGCATTTTACCATATTCGTATTTTAACATCAATTATTTTGTAAAATCTCTACTATTGGGCTATTTTTGCCCCCTGTTTTTGAAGCTTCTTTAAATTCAGAAAAACCCTAAATAAACTATAGATGATTTCAGATATCATTAATTCCAATGATCTTCACAAGATAGACCCAGTCTTTGGACAATTATCTTTCGATGATCATGAACAGGTCGTTTTTTGCAACGACAAAGATACAGGATTAAAAGCAATAATCGGAATACATAATACCGTATTGGGACCAGCTCTAGGAGGTACTAGAATGTGGGCTTATAAGAATGAGTGGGAAGCGCTTAACGATGCGCTTCGACTCTCTCGTGGCATGACTTTTAAAGCTGCCATTACGGGGTTGAACCTCGGTGGCGGTAAGGCCGTGATCATAGGAGATGCTAAGACTCAGAAAACACCTGCCCTCATGAAGAAATTCGGTGAATTTGTACATTCACTTAGCGGTAGGTACATTACAGCAGAGGATGTTGGCATGGAAACATCTGATATGGACTTGATTCGAACCGTCACCCCTTATGTTACTGGAATATCCGAATCTCAAGGTGGCGCTGGTAACCCGTCTCCAGTTACGGCTTATGGAGTATATATGGGTATGAAAGCTGCTTGCAAATTTAAATATGGTAGTGATGATATGGAGGATCGCAAAGTGATCGTTCAAGGTATTGGTCATGTAGGTGAGTCGCTGGTTGAATATTTAACTGACGAAGGAGCCACTGTAATTATCGATGATATTGATACAGAACGATTGTATGATGTTTCCAAAAGATATGGATCTGTTATATATGATGGAAATGACCTTTATTCTGAAGACGTCGACGTGTATGCCCCATGTGCATTGGGTGCAACCATTAATGACGAAACCATTTATAAGATCAAAGCCAAAGTTATTGCAGGTGCAGCAAATAATCAATTAGCTGATGAAGTTAAACATGGATCCATTCTACAAGAACTGGGTATAGTATTTGCTCCGGATTTTTTAATTAATGCAGGTGGTATAATTAATGTGTATGCTGAGTTAGAAGGATATGGCAAAACTGAAATCATGCGCAAAACGGAGAATATTTTTAATACAACCTTGGAAATCCTGGAAAATTCCAAGACCAATAATATCACACCAAACGAATCATCATTGAATATTGCCAAGGCAAGAATTGCAGATCGAAAAAAAGAAAACGCTAAATAGGTAACTATTTAAATAATACTATTTTTGTAACGCGAAAACTAGAATGGGTTTTCGCGTTATTCATTTTAAAGGTTCTTTGTAAATATGCTTAACAGACGACATATTCGTGTAAAGGTCATGCAATCTCTTTTTAGTTATAAAGGTGGTGAGGGTGATGATTTAAATCCCAGCATAAAATTCTTGAATTACAGTATTAGTAGTATGTATGACCTATATCTACTGATGATTGCCATTTTACCTGAGATTCATGTTAAAGCAGAAAGCTATTTAGACAAGTCTAAGCAAAAGCACCTTGCTACGAAAGCAGATAAGGATCCCAACAAAAAATTCATTCAAAACCAAATTTTAGTTTCTTTAAGGGAGAATATTGCATTTAAAGAAGAATTAAAAAAACGAAAACTGACAAACTGGACAGTTGATGATGAATATATAGACATTCTTTTCAAGGATACATTAAAAAGCCAGAATTATCTAGATTATATGAATTCAAGATCTAGTTCTTTCCAAGAAGACTTGGACTTTATAGTATCGCTTTTTAAGGAGGTAATTGCACCAAATGAAAAATTATACGAGTACATTGAAGACAAGAATCTTACGTGGCTTGATGATCTTCCGTTAGTGAATACGACAATTTTGAAACTTTTACGTAAAACGAAACCAAATTCAGCAAGTGCTCATTTCTTACCACCGTTGTACAAGGATGAAGAAGATATGACGTTTGCTGTGGAATTGTTCACGAATACGGTTCTAAATTCTACATTATTTTCTGAGGAGATTGCAGCGAAAACTAAAAATTGGGATAGCGAGCGGATCGCTGCATTGGATTCTGTGCTTTTGAAAATGGCCATTTGCGAATTCCAGAAGTTCCCGTCAATACCAGTAAAGGTTACTATCAACGAATATCTTGAGATAGCCAAGGAATACTCAACACCAAAAAGCAGTATTTTTATTAATGGTATATTAGATAAGATAGTAGGAGAGTATAAAACAGACGGTAAATTGAATAAAACAGGTCGAGGACTCAAGTAAATTAAAATAATTAGTATTTTTGCAATCAGTAAAATTAAAATTGAATATTATGAAAAAATTAATTCTAAGTGCTTGCGCACTTTCTTTAGTTGTATTTACATCATGTAAAGAAGATGCTTCAAGCAAGATCAAAGATGAGAATGTTGCACAAGCTGCGCAACGTGATGCGAATTCTGGTAAACTACCAGTAATAGAGTTTGATAAGGTTGAACACGATTTTGGTACCATACAAGATGGAACACCAGTGGAGACTGTTTTCTCTTACACGAATACTGGTGATGCACCATTAGTTGTAACAGATATCAAGAGTACTTGCGGGTGTACGGTTCCAACTGGTTGGAACAGAAACCCATTGGCATCTGGAGAGACTAGTTCATTCACAGTTAAGTTTAATGGCAAAGGAAATGGGATTGTCTCTAAGACAATTACTGTTGTAGCCAATACTGCTAAAGGAAGTGAACCAGTTCGAATTCGAGCTAATGTGAATAATCCAAATGCAGCTGCTACAGGATTACAACCAGTACCAGCAAAAGGGGCTACTCCTGTATTGTCTAGTACTCAACCTGGTCACGAAGGTCATAACCATAACTAATATTTAACATGGGAGAAGGAATTGGCGCGTTTTTGCCATTTATTTTAATGTTCTTAGTGGTGTATTTTTTTATGATCGCACCACAAATGAAGCGATCCAAGAACGAGAAAAAATTCAATAATGAATTAAAAAAAGGCGATAAGGTCATTACCAAAAGTGGTATGTATGCCAAGGTGGTAGAGTTAAACGAAAAGGATAATAGTTGCGTACTCGAAACCATGTCGGGAAAGATCAAATTTGATCGAGCTTCCATATCCATGGAAATGAGCCGTAAACTCAACGCTCCACCCGCAGTTAAGAAGTAATGAAAAAGCGACCATTTGGTCGCTTTTTTTATTTAACAATTCTTGTATTTATCGTGTAGACCAGCGCCAATAAGAAGCAATGGTAGTATTTTTTGGAGTCGACTTTGTTTAGTTGCCTCTCTTTTAGCCGTTGCGATATGGTTGCAATATTCACGTTGCTTTGATGGAGAAAATGTTTTAAAAACAGCCTTAAGCTTCGAATTCGCCTTCAAAGCATTCTCGAGTTCTATGGGAATCACAACTTCTTTTTTAGTTCGTTCAGGTTTAATTTCCAATCCTTGTCTCTGATTTTCTATGGCCTCTTTAAGATAAGCCAACACAACATCTTTGTTGATATCATTAATAGATGAAAAACGCATTTGTCGCAACGCTTTTGTTTTCTCTTGCGCATTAACAAGATATTTATTTTCATCTTTCAAGTATACACCATTGAAAAACCAAATACCAAAATGATTTTTGAAAGCCCCTAATCCAACAACATTTTTCCCATTAAGATCATAAACTGGTGCAGACCATTTTATCGCTTCTTTGAGTTCCGTTGAATTAATGAGATTTCGAAGAATTGTTAAGGCTTCGCCATAATGCTCATTGCTTTCTATATACTCATCGACTGAATACACTTTTTTCATTGCCATGATGAATAGAATTAATTACCACTTGCCAGCATAATTAAGATCGTTGCCAGATACATGTTCAAGATAATCAAATTTCAGCTTCAAAATCTGGCGTATATGCAAATAATCATGAGCCAACCAATTATTTAAATAATATGAAGCGGATAATTTACCCAACTTTGGGTGCTTAAAGTAATTACCCCAGTTGGGATTGTTCAAGGAATTCAACCATCTCAAGGAGTTCTCCCTTTCAGCGATGAACTTATAAAGCATGGGCTCGTAATCTTGTTGCATATAGTTGTGATCCAGAACCCATTCCATCGGATTGAATGGTGGAGGTGTTTCCCCTGGTTTTTCAAGTAACCAATTAACCCTAAACCTGAAATCATCGCGTTCTTCGTCATACAAATGGCATAGAATCTCTAAGAGGCACCAAGTATCTTTGTCTTGTTTCCAATGTATCATTCCGAGTTCAACATCCTTCAATAATTCAAGGAATACTAATTTATTATGTTGAAGTTGTTGAGCTACCTGTAACATTATTTAGCTTGTTCTTGAGTGATTTCAGCAATCTTGCAAATGACTTCTGTGGCTTTTAACATGCTCTCTACCGGTATGTATTCATAACGCCCATGAAAATTATGACCACCTGCAAATATATTTGGACATGGTAGCCCCATATAAGATAATTGAGAACCATCTGTACCACCGCGAATAGCTTTGATCAAAGGTGTTATGCCTAATTGTTTCATGGCTTCTTCAGCAATATCGACAATATGCATCACTGGTTCCACTTTTTCCTTCATATTATAATATTGGTCCTCGATCTCAGTCACGATAACTTCTCGACCATATTGAGCATTTAACTCCTCAGTTAGTTTTTGTATCATCTCCTTGCGTGCCTCAAAATGTGTTTTGTCATGATCCCTAATGATGTATTTGAGGATAGTTTCTTCAACGTCGCCAGTCATAGAATGCAAATGGAAGAACCCCTCATAACCTTCTGTATGTTCTGGCGTTTCCAATCTTGGCAAGGAATTGATGAATTCAGTGGCTATATACATGGAATTGATCATTTTGTTCTTGGCATATCCTGGATGAACAATCTTGCCTTTGACTGTTACTTTTGCTCCAGCCGCATTAAAATTCTCGTATTCCAATTCTCCAATTTGGCTACCATCCATAGTATAAGCCCATTCTGCTCCGAACTTTTCAACATCGAATTTATGGGCGCCGCGTCCGATTTCTTCATCAGGCGTAAAACCAATGCGTATTTTACCGTGTTTGATCTCGGGATGCTTAATGAGGTATTGCATGGCCGAAATGATTTCGCAGATTCCCGCCTTATCATCTGCTCCTAGAAGCGTAGTGCCATCCGTTGTTATCAAGGTTTGACCTTTGTATAACAATAGATCTTCGAAATATTCCGGTGAGAGTATGATCTCTTGCTCTTTATTCAATATGATATCATTACCATCATAATTCTCGACTATTTGAGGATTGACATTGGCTCCAGTAAAATCAGGAGAGGTATCAAAATGCGACACGAATCCGATTGTTGGCACGTCATGATCGACATTGCTAGGCAAAGTTGCCATGATATAGGCGTTGCCATCTATGGAGACATCTTGCATGCCAATTTCTTTTAGCTCTTCGGCCAGTTTATTTGCTAAATTCCATTGTTTTTCAGAACTAGGTGTGGTTTCAGAATCTGGATCCGATTCTGTATCGATGGTGACATAACTGATGAATCTCTTGATGATATGTTCCTTTGTAATCATATGTTTCTAAAATTTATTCAATTAGAGTGAGATAATAAGTATCTATTGTAAGTCAAAAATAGTGTTTAAAATTATTTTGTTTTTTGAATTGCCTCAATTTTTATTTAAGCCTATTTTTGCACTACACACTATTTTCATGTATAAATTACTAGTTAGACCATTGTTTTTTCTATTTGATCCAGAAAAAATACACCATTTCACCTTTTCCTTGATTCGGTTTATGTGCAAGATACCACTAATGGCATCTATTTTTAGGGGCCTTTATCTTATTGAAGACAAACGACTGGAAAAAGAACTATTTGGGTTAAAATTCAAGAACCCAGTTGGTTTAGCTGCTGGGTTTGATAAAGACGCAAAACTTTTTAATGAACTTAACAATTTCGGATTTGGGTTCATTGAAATAGGCACTTTGACTCCAAAACCACAAGATGGAAACCCGAAGAAACGACTATTTAGGTTAAAAGAGGATTCGGCGATTATCAACCGAATGGGTTTTAATAATGGTGGTGTTCATGAGGCAGTTGAGAGACTTCGAAAGAATAATGATGTTCTTATTGGGGGGAACATAGGCAAGAACAAAGTCACACCAAATGAAGATGCTGTCGACGATTATAAAATATGTTTCAACGCCTTATTTGATCATGTAGATTATTTTGTTGTGAATGTAAGTTCGCCAAATACACCTAATCTGCGCGCTCTGCAAGATAAGGAACCCCTTACCAAACTTTTACAAGTATTAAAAGACGAAAACATTAAAAGATCAAAAGGCAAACCAATACTCTTAAAGATAGCGCCGGATCTTACCGATGAGCAATTGTTGGATATCATAGAAATTGTAAGCGTAACGAAAATTGATGGAGTTATCGCCACGAATACAACGATATCACGTGAGGGACTTCGTTCCGATAATAAGAATGAAATGGGTGGATTGAGTGGCAAACCTTTAGCAGTACGATCAACGGAAGTCATTAGGTTTTTGTCCCAGAAAAGCAATAAGGCCTTTGCTATAGTTGGTGTCGGTGGAATTCATTCAAAAGAAGATGCATTGGAAAAACTCGATGCTGGAGCAGATCTTGTACAGCTGTATACAGGATTCATATACGAAGGTCCTAAATTGATCAAGGATATCAATAAGGCCTTGCTTAGTCGATAATTATTTTTCGGTTCAAGGACTCACCTTTGGCGTTATATATCTTTAATATATAGATGCCGCCTTCGAAATTTTTCACATTCATGACCAAGTCACCATTCCCTAAAGCTTCAAAGCTATGTATTCTTTTCCCTAGTACATTATATAATTCAACATCTTCAATAGTATTTGCACTATTGGTAATGTGCAGAATATCGTTCACTGGGTTTGGATAGATTTTTACATTCATAAGTAATGCTGCATTTTCAACCCCTAGAGTTGATGACAAATAATCGAAGGTGATGGTCCCTATCTTGTTTCCATTTATTGGAGCACCTGTAATCATGAATATAGGTACTGGACCATTAGGACTGTTTGCAGATGTGTAATCCATGCCGTCATCAGTGCCAGAGTCATAGGCATAAACATCCATCACAAAATCATCTTTCCACCCATTTAACATTCCAGCATCACCACTTCTTAGGTTAAGGCTATTCACTGCAATGAACCAATCTGGACTAGGAGCGACCATCGAGACCAATGAGATTAATGGAAAATCTTCACTTATCGCGACATTTGTAAAACCCGATGTGCCTATCGGACCAAAAGGAGTGAAACCAGAAGTATCTTCGAGCATTTGATCGGCATTTACATCTATATTAATAGCATCATTTATTTCATCTCTAAACGCAGTATTGTTTCCTGATTCAGCAACGTTTTGGATACCTGATGTTGCTAAATTTCCCAAACTCATGAATCTATCAGGAGTGCTATGCGTGGCACCAATGAGGTCGGACCAATGAGCTCCAGTAGGGACAGAACTATGTTCGGACGAATTCCAAGTAGTGGTAACCGTTATATTATAAAATGCCTCAGATTGCGACCAAACTAAATGGACTGCTAGCAATGAGAAGGCTATAAGGAATAGATTGAGTTTTTTATGGGTAGTTTGCATTACATGTTTTTTCTTTTGCTTTGATTTAGGGTCGTTTAAGAATAATTAAACTTACATTAGATTTGTATTAAATTTAAGAATGCCCTTCAATATTGATGATTGAAACTCTAGTGTCCTTTGCGCTTGCAACGTCTGCTCTGGCCATATCTCCAGGACCTGATAATATTTATGTACTCATGCAAAGTATCGTCAATGGCAAGAAGTATGGTTTGGCAACAGTTGCCGGATTGATTTCTGGATGCTTGATACATACAACTTTGGTTGCTTTTGGAGTGTCTGCGATCATCAAGGAAAACGATTCACTTTTTTTTACCATCAAATTATTAGGAGCCTTCTATTTGTTTTTTCTAGCATACAAAGTCATAAGATCCAATAACAGCTTATCATTGACTGATGGATCTGTTCCTAAGAAAGGGTTATGGGAGCTTTTTAAGCAAGGATTCATTATGAATGTGCTTAACCCTAAGGTGTCTATATTCTTTTTAGCTTTTTTTCCTGGATTCTTGTTTAGTGATGATATCAATACCGTCGCTCAATTTTATATATTAGGCCTTCTATTCATGGCTGTGTCATTGTTCATTTTCTCAATGATCGCCATTCTGGCGGGATCTATTTCCGAGTATATCAAGTCTCATAAAAATGTGGGGCTTTACCTGAAATGGCTTCAAGTACTTGTATTTGTTGGAATAGCAGTATTTATTTTATTCTCTGATAATTAATAGTAAATTTAACTTTGAATATTACTTTCTAATTAATGTCGAACCAAGTAAAAGTGATTGAATGCCCAAGAGATGCCATGCAAGGCATTAAGGAATTTATTCCTACTACCGAAAAGGTTCAGTATATTCAATCCTTGCTTCGTATTGGTTTTGATACTATAGATTTTGGAAGTTTTGTATCGCCTAAGGCCATCCCACAAATGATGGATACGGCAAAAGTGTTGGCTCAATTGGACCTTTCAAAAACCACGAGTAAGTTGTTGGCCATTGTGGCCAATACCAGAGGAGCGACGGATGCCTCTCAGTATAATGAAATTGATTATTTAGGATATCCTTTCTCCATTTCAGAGAACTTCCAGATGCGTAATACTCATAAGACGATTGCACAATCTGTCGTGACTTTGGAAGAGATCATGAATATTGCGGTGAAGTCTAACAAAGAAGTGGTGGCTTATTTGTCCATGGGATTTGGGAATCCGTATGGTGATCCATGGGATGTTGAGATTGTCGGGGATTGGACAGAACGTTTGAGTAAAATGGGAGTGAAGATCCTCTCCTTAAGTGATACGATTGGTAGCTCTGACCCAGAAACAATTGAATACCTATTTTCCAATCTGATTCCTAAATATCCAGAAATAGAATTCGGGGCACACTTGCATACAACACCTGCCTCATGGTTCGAAAAGGTGCATGCGGCTTACACTTCTGGTTGTAGGCGTTTTGACGGTGCAATACAGGGCTTTGGCGGCTGCCCAATGGCGAAGGATGAATTGACCGGCAATATGCCAACTGAGAAACTACTATCTTATTTTACGTCAAATAAATCAGATCATGAATTAAACGCTTTGAGCTTTGAAAGCTCCTATAATGAGGCGTCAAAGATCTTCACCAAATACCATTAGAAAACATAAGGGATTAACCTAAATGTCCGGTTTTTGTAATGTCTATATTGCTCACCAAATTTTGATTCTAAAAAGTGCTCTTCACTGTAAATCTTGAGTAAAAGCGTAATTACTAAAATGACATAGGCAATCCAATGTTTAGGCAATGGATCCTGACTAATAACCGCACTAAAAAATAGCAAAAAACCAAGATACATAGGATTTCTAACTAATGAAAAAGGACCATTGGTTATCAATACATCAGATTTCACCTCCGGTTGCATATTAAATTTATCAAGACCGCCAGCAAGAACTCCCCAAACAGCAATTGCAATGCCCATGAATTGTATTCCGTTAATAAAGAGATTGTTGCTAATAGAAAACTTACTGATGAGATATCCCATCGATAAAAACTGAAGGCATAGTAGAATTATCGATTTTATGGACATCTATTTGATATTTAAAGGATTAAATATACTTGAATTCTTCCTTCTTAATCGCTGTTGAAAATTATTTAAAATAAATCTAAATAAGGTTTGCAGATGTCATTTTGGTTTCTATTTTTGTATTTGAATTAATAGTCTATTTGTAATTAGACTAAATAAAAATTATCCAAATATCTTTAATGAAAACGATTCAATTTGCCTTTGTTTTTTTAGTATCAATTACTACATATTCTCAAACACTACAAGATAGCTTGACCTTTGATCCACAGCGGCAGCAAAATGCGGCACAAAGACTGCTTTCTGGTAATTATGGCAAGGCCGTTACAGTGGGGGCTTATGGTGAAATCACCTATAATCAGCCAGAAGGAGACAACGGAGAGCTAGATGTACAGCGTTTAGTATTGTTGTTTGGATATAAATTCAACGATAAGACCCAATTTGTAACAGAACTTGAGATCGAACACGTAGAAGAGGTATTTGTAGAACAGGCCTTTGTTAACTATGCAGTTGGCGATAATATTAGTTTGCGTGGTGGTTTGATGCTAGTCCCAATGGGTATTATCAATGAGTATCACGAACCTACGACATTTAATGGTGTTGAAAGGCCAGCAGTCGATAACGCTATAGTGCCAACAACATGGAGAGAAATAGGGGTGGGTGTGACAGGAAGATTCTCTGAAGCTTCTATTGGCTATCAGGCTTATATTTTTAATGGATTCAAATCTACCCTAAATGAAGATGGAGAGGTTACAGGCTTTTTAAAAGGCAGTAACGGGCTGCGTGGTGGTCGTCAAAAAGGAATTAAATCAACCGTTGATAGCCCTACATTTTCGATGAAGATCGAGTATTATGGATTTCTGGGTCTGCGTCTCGGATTGTCGGGGTATTTTGGCAAAACCCAGGCAGCCGATGATGTTGAGGATATCGAAGGCGCGAATATCGGGATTTCGATGGTTGGGTTTGATGCACGCTATGCATTTCAACGTTTTACAGCAAGAGGGCAATTCATTTATGCGTCATTAAGTGATACCGAAGCCTATAATACACTTGTAGATAGTGATCTAGGTAGCGCAATGATGGGCTATTATGGCGAGATCGCCTATAATTTACTACCAATAAGCAAGCAACAACGCCTTTTCGCTTTCGTACGTTACGAGAACTATGACACACATGCCGATACTGATGGTTCGCTTATGAGAAATGATGCTTATAATAGAACAGATCTTACAACAGGATTGAGTTACCATATTGCACCAGGCGTAGTATTAAAAGGAGATTATCAATTTAGGGATAATAACCTGTCTAATGGAAATGTTGATAATCGCTTGAATTTTGGTATTGGAGTTTGGTTTTAAAATACATCACTTAATTACATACGTATCATGAATATGAAGACCTTTTCTATATTGATAATTGCCATATTATGTATTAGTGCTGAGGTACCTCAAAGAGTGATGAAGAAGGCAAATAAAGAGATCTCTAATTTTTATGAAATCGATGGTTTTAGAAAGGATTTCGTAATTATTTCTAAGGAGAACAATGAAGCTATCCCTTCTGAATTTGGAATAGACAATTTCTTTAAAATCATTCATAATAATGAATTTATGGGCCATGCTTATATTGGTAATGCACGAAGCAAGACCGCTACATTTGACTATCTGGTGTTATTTGATAGAGAATTCGTGGTCACAAAAACCAAGGTATTGATCTATCGTGAAGAGTATGGTGGCGAAATAGGAAGCAAACGCTGGTTAAAACAATTTATAGGAAAAAAGCAAGGAGATGAGTTAAAATACGGACAAGATATTGTCGCCATAGCCGGCGCAACAATTTCGACGAACTCTATGACCAGGGCTATGAACAGTTTATTGGAATCTCTCAAGATCCTTAATTTAAAAGGGGCCTTATAAATGCAACTAAACGGACTTATTTATACATTCCCAAAAGAACTAAAATTGCTTATAGCAGCTTTTATTGTTGTTTTGAGTGTTGGTTTTTACACGGGACTACTCTTTGTAGGTGAAACCTCTGGTGTTGAACCCAACGGTATCGAAGAACAATATTTGGGCAATGATGCGGATGAAGACGCTCAAGTGATGAAATTCAAGAAAAGTGAACGTGAGATGTTGACAATTATTCATACGCATATCCTGTCCATGTCCTTTATTTTTTTCCTTTTAGGAATGATACTTCTCACGACAAATCTCAATAAAAAACTGAAGACATTTCTTCTTATAGAACCATTTGCTTCCGTCATGCTTACTTTTGGAGGTCTCTATTTATTATGGATGGGATTAAGTTGGATGCGTTATATCGTTATTTTTTCTGGTATTTTGATGACTATGACATTTATCATATCTACTACTATTATTTTTCTGCAGCTTTACAAAAAAAGTTAGGAGTTTTAGTCTCTTAACTGTTATATTACTAGAGCTGCCAATGTGTGCTCAAGTAATTGTAAAGTTCTGTTAAAATCGAATATTTCAATACTTTATAAATGCTTTTGGTGTTAATAGGATAATTGAATAACCATCATTAAGCTTATGTCATTTATTAAAAAATATTTCGTTGTTGTCTTCATTTTTTCTTCACTCAGCACATTTTCACAAAACTGGTTGACTGATTTTGATAGTGCTAAGCAAGAAGCAACCCAAAAAGACCAAAAAATAGTGTTGGTGTTTTCGGGTTCCGATTGGTGCGCCCCTTGCATAAAATTAGATAAGGAAATTTGGACATCGAAAGAATTCAAGGAATATGCAACTTCCAATTTGGTAATGCTTAGGGCAGATTTCCCTAGGCGAAAAAAAAATGCGCTCACAAAGGAACAGCAAGCTCAAAATAATGGCCTCGCAGAACGATATAATCAAAATGGATTTTTCCCATTAGTGGTCATGTTGGATAAAGAGGGTAATGTTTTAGGAGAAACAGGTTACTTAAAGCGCTCACCAAAAGAATTCATTAAACTGATCACGTCATACTAGGATGAAGCATGTACTGCCAATCATACTATATTTAATTAGTCTGTCTTGTCTATCTCAAGAAATACATAAGCGTACCCTGAAACTTATGGGGAGTCGTTTTGATATCACCGTAATTGCAGAGAACAATGCTAAGGCGAACCTATATATAGACGAGGCAGTTGCTGAAATCTCGAGAATAGAAAAGCTCATTTCATCCTGGGATCCAAATTCGCAAACATCTTTAATAAATATCAATGCTGGGATTAATCCAGTACAAGTGGATAAAGAGCTTTTTGATTTGATAGAAAGATCTTTGCAGATATCGAGACTAACAGATGGTGCTTTTGATATTAGTTACGCATCTATGGATAGAATCTGGAAGTTTGATGGAAGCATGAAGACCATGCCTTCTGAAGAAAGAATCAAGTCCTCCGTGGAGAAAGTGGGTTATAATAAAATTTTACTCGATAAAGAGAATGTAACGGTGTTCTTAAAAAATAAAGGCATGAAAATAGGCTTTGGTGCCATCGGGAAGGGCTATGCAGCAGACAAGGCAAAGGACCTTTTGAAATCGAAAGGAGTTCTAGCTGGAATAATAAATGCTTCAGGCGATATGAACACATGGGGAAAACAACCCAATGGAGAGCTGTGGAAAGTGGCCATCAAGAATCCACTGAACAAGAATAAAGTGTTCACGATGTTTCCGGTCTATGAGAAGGCATTGGTTACATCAGGAAATTATGAGAAATATGTCACCTTCAATGGGAAGCGATATTCCCATATTATCGACCCAAGAACAGGATATCCTAGTAGTGGCATTGTAAGTGTCAGTGTTTTATCGCCTAGTGCCGAACTAGCGGACGCCTTGGCAACTTCCATTTTCGTTATGGGAAAAGACACAGGATTAAATTTTATAGACCAATTAAAGAACATAGAATGCATTATAGTGGATGACCAAGGTAAAACGTGGTACTCAAAAAATATAGACCGACAAAACAAATCAAATTAAGCCAAATGATCAAGAAAATCATCTTTCTATTAGCTATCGTAGCTTCCTTAAGCTCATGTGTTGCCGTAAAAGAATACGAAAAAATAAATATTAACGACCCAGACATGAAACTTTCTGCGAATACTATAAATCGTTTTGAAACTAATTTTCAAGTCTATCGAGAAGCGGCTTCAGGTGCCAATGGAGGTAAAACTGGTGGTGGATGTGGTTGTAATTAATATGAAAAGTATACTAGCAACCATATTGTTTTGTTTCCCGATCTTGATATTTTCGCAACAAAGTCAAGACTCGACTGGGGTTTACAAGAAACGTGTTTTAGAATCTACAGAAGTAGATTTCTTGATGAGTTATTACACGCAAGATGGTACTCATGCGGCTGTAACAGGAGGTATAGGTAATGAAAGATTAACAGATATTACGCCAACTTTTGTGGTGGCCATTCCGTTAAATGCGGACGACGTATTAACGATTGATGCGGGAATCTCGGCGTATTCATCAGCATCTTCAAGTAACCTAGATCCTTTTGACGCCTCTGGCGCATCTGATGGCGAAGAGGAAGAAGACGAAGATGAAGCCAATGGCGCAGCTGGGCCTAGTCCTTGGGTAGAATCTTCTGGAGCTTCAGCTCAAGACGTTTGGGCAGGCCTGAATGCAAGCTACAGCCATAGTTCTGACGACAGGAATAATATCTGGAGCGCTAATGTCGGATTTGCCACAGAATATGATTATACATCCATTGGTTTCGGAGGAGGTTTCACCAAGTTGTTCAACGAAAAGAATACAGAATTAGGTGTCAAAGGACAAGTATATTTAGATACTTGGAACCCAAAGTACCCCACTGAATTGGATTCGTATATTGAAGTTGGAGGAAATTTAAACGACGGTTTTTTTGAAGCCATAGAAATCCTTGATCAGGAAGGAAATATCATTGACAAAGATGGTACTCAAGTCTGGAGTCCTTTTAGCTCAACTTTAATAAATGATAAGGCCAGAAATTCCTATTCGCTGTCATTTAGTTTTTCTCAAATAGTAAGCAAAAATGCGCAATTCTCATTGTTCTTTGATTTGGTTAAGCAAGAGGGCTGGTTGGCTAATCCTATGCAACGTGTGTATTTTGCGGATAGGGATAATTATTACGTGGGTAACGCAAGTAGCATTCCAAATTATACATCACCTACCAATAGGGATGTGTTTCAGTTAGCGGATGATATTGAGCGTTTGCCAGACACTCGATTTAAGATACCAATAGGCGCTAGGTTTAATTATTATATCAACGAAAACTTTGTGTTGCGTACCTATTATCGGTATTACACGGATGACTGGGGTATTAATTCACACACAGCCAATATAGAGTTACCCATTAAGTTCTCACAGGGAAAGTTTACAATTTATCCAAGCTATAGATACTATACGCAGACAGCCGCCGATTATTTTGCACCCTATGAGGAAAATCTTTCAACCTCTCAGTTTTACACTTCTGATTACGATCTATCTAAATTCAGTAGTAATCAGTATGGTATAGGATTTAAGTACACGGATATTTTCACAAAATTCAAGGTCTTTAAGTTCGGATTGAAATCCATTGACTTGAAATACAGTATCTATGATAGAAGCGACGGTCTTAGTTCTAATATTATTTCCGCAGGATTTAAATTTATCATGGATTGACATCAACTTAATACTAGTTATTTTTAATTAAATGTTTAGTATTCTGATAATTGTCATGTACACTATCATTGATTTATTCCAACTTTGCTAAAACAGAGTAAGTAGCTAGTTAAATTCGAGATGCATATCTGACTATAACTTATTCATTACCTTTAACTTAAAATATTTAAAAATGGTAAATTCAATCGAAAAATTACTCAACAGTCAAGTCAAATTTGAGGCTATGGCATCCATGCAGTACCTTGCCATGGCTGCTTGGGCAGAGGCAGAAGGTTATAATGGTGTGGCCACGTTTTTTTATGGCCAGTCTGAAGAAGAACGACTTCATATGATCAAGTTGGTGCAATTTATCAATGAAAGGAATGGTAAGGTCAAAATTCCGGCATTGGAAGCGCCACAGCCTAATTTCAAATCGTTGAATGACCTCTTTGAGACCTTCTTGAAAAGCGAGGTGAATGTCACCCAAAAAATAAACGACATCATAAACGAATGTTTGGAGCATAAGGATTACATCGTGCATAATTTCATGCAATGGTATGTCACTGAACAACTAGAAGAGGAATCATTGGCTAGGACCTTGTTGGATAAACTAAAGATCATTGGCAATGATAGATCCGGTCATTATTTGTTTGATCGTGACGTTGCTGGGACCAAGGTCGAATAGGTATTGATTAATAGGGTTTATTCTATTAAAAGGCCTATATTTGCATGCAATTAATCTTTAATTGCAATGATTTCACACGAAAATAAAATAGTTGGAGAAGGGTTAACCTACGACGACGTGCTGCTAGTCCCAGCTTATTCAGAAGTACTTCCTAGAGAAGTCAATATCCAAACAAAATTCACGCGTAATATCACTATCAATGTGCCTATTATATCCGCTGCTATGGATACGGTTACAGAAAGTCGTTTGGCCATTGCTATGGCGCAAGAAGGTGGTATTGGTGTATTGCATAAAAACATGACCATCGCTGAGCAAGCTGCCAAGGTGAGACGTGTAAAAAGAGCTGAAAGTGGTATGATCATCGATCCAGTAACACTGCCCATTACGGCAATTGTTTCTGATGCCAAACAGAATATGAAAGAACACGGTATTGGTGGTATTCCAATCGTTGATGATAATATGACCTTGATCGGTATTGTCACGAATCGAGACTTGCGTTTTGAGAAGAACGACGACCGACCGATTTCTGAAGTCATGACAAGTGAAAGTTTAGTCACAGCTAAAGAAGGAACGTCACTTCAAGACGCTGAAGGTATTCTTCAAGAACATAAGATAGAAAAGCTGCCAGTTGTAGACAAGGATAATAAATTAGTAGGATTGATCACATTTCGTGACATTACCAAACTGACCCAAAAACCAATATCTAATAAAGACACATATGGCAGACTTCGCGTCGCTGCAGCAGTTGGTGTAACTGGTGATGCTGTAGATAGAGTAGAAGCCCTGGTAAAAGCTGGGGTGGATGCCGTAGTCATCGATACAGCTCATGGGCACACTAAAGGTGTCGTAACGGTTTTGAAAAAGGTTAAGAATAAATTTCCAAAGTTGGATGTTATTGTTGGTAATATTGCAACAGGTGAAGCTGCTAAATATTTGGTAGATGCTGGAGCAGATGCTGTTAAGGTTGGTATTGGGCCAGGCTCGATCTGTACGACACGAGTGGTTGCAGGAGTAGGTTTTCCTCAATTTTCCGCAGTTTTGGAAGTCGCTGCTGCTATTAAAGGCTCGGGTGTGCCTGTAATTGCCGATGGCGGTATACGATATACTGGAGATATCCCTAAAGCCATTGCCGCAGGAGCAGATACAGTGATGTTAGGATCTTTATTAGCCGGTACCAAGGAATCACCTGGAGAAACCATTATCTACGAAGGACGTAAGTTCAAGTCCTATCGCGGCATGGGTTCTGTAGAGGCCATGAAACAAGGCAGTAAAGACCGTTATTTCCAAGATGTGGAAGATGATATCAAGAAGCTAGTGCCAGAAGGTATTGTGGGACGCGTGCCATACAAAGGAGATCTGTATGAAAGTATTCATCAATTCATCGGCGGATTGCGTGCAGGCATGGGTTATTGTGGTGCCAAAGATATCGAAACCTTAAAGGATACTGGGCGTTTTGTGAAAATTACGGCTTCAGGTATTAACGAGAGTCACCCACATGATGTAACGATCACTAAGGAATCACCGAATTATTCGAGGTAATTTGTGGTTATAGTAAAATGAATTGTACACCGTATTAGGTACCGTTATTAATCTACCAATACTCAAAAATTCGAAATATTTTCCCGTTTTTAAATTCAAAAAGAGTCATTTGGGGGTCCCCTTCTTTTACTTCGTTATCTATCTTCTTAATAAACCTTTTTTGAGCAACTACGCCATTTAGTCCCACAATTTTATTTAATATTTCTATAGCGATTACTGTTCCGTCATAACCTCCATTTTTTTGATTTCGGATATAGCCATTATACAAATCCTCACGTGTGTAGGTTCCGCCATATTTTGGATGGACATATGTGAAATCTTCTGTGAAAAGTTCAAAGGTTTTATCGATATCCTCGATTGTTGAGTTTGACTGAAATACTTTTAGGTTCAAATCGTAATATTTTGTCACGACCGAGTTTAATGAATCTTGATGGGCCTCAGTTGCTTCTTGGGCGATAATTTGATTGGTTGTTATTCCAAATAAGAAAATTAAACTTAATAATTTCAAATGTGTTTTCATAGGTCCTTTTGTGTGTCGGCTTTTTGATCAGTTCTATTATTTAGAGACTAAAGCAAATCTTTTACTGCGGTTCCAGTAATTTTAACTTTTCCACCAAAAGGTAAAGCTTCAGCCTGATATATGGTTCTTGCCGGTCTTTTGTCTTTTGGAAATAATTCCATATATAATTTATTGATTTCAGGTAAGTCTTCTAAGTTGTCAAAAGCAATATCAATGAATACAATATCATCTTTTTCGAATTCGGCGTTTTTTAGAGCAGAAAAGAAATTGGAAAATGCCAGTCTACCTTCTTCTAAAATTGTTCCAGAAATATAGTCCCCGTCATTATTTACAGATAACTGACCACTTACAAAGCACATATTATTCACAACTACAGCGTGACTAATGGGGTTAGACCAGTTTGGAAGGCCTTCACCTTTTATAATATATATTTTGCTATTCATACTTTTTGGTTTCAGTACATTGTAAAGGAATCGTTAAAACACCCTAAACCGAAAGGAGTTGCGCAGAAATTACTGCTTTGCTAAATCTTCTTCTAGACCATTTATTATTATTTTTCATTACTCACCATCTTTATACTTTTCAAACCAGGCTAAAATGCTCGCTATTTTAGCAATCAAGTTACTTGGTCTGTTGGCAATACCATGCGAAGCACCGGGTATTCTTACCATAGCAGTTTCAACATTTTCCAATTTCAAGGCAGCATAAAATTGTTCTGATTCAGCTATGGGTGTTCTAAAATCCTGCTCGCCAGTAAGTAACATGGTTGGTGTGGTTACATTGCCAACATAAGATAAAGGCGAACGTTTTAAGTAGCTCTCAGGATCTTCCCACGGCTTTTCAGCAAACCAATATTTTGAAAAGAATTGAACACCATCTGCATACAAAACAAAACTATACCAGTTAATAACTGGTTTAGCCACAACTGCGGCTTTAAATCGATCGGTCTTACCTACGATCCAAGCCGTAAGCACACCACCGCCACTACCACCTGTGACAAACAAATTTTTATCATCAACAAATCCCTTTTTGATGACTGCATCTACTCCGGACATAAGATCATCATAGTCATGATTTGGGTAATCGTGATGTATCAAATTTCCAAATTTCTCGCCATATCCTGTGCTGCCTCTTGGATTAGAATAAAGCACCACATAACCAGCGGCAGCAAAAGCCTGTATTTCCGCAGAATAAACTGAACCATAACTTGCAAAGGGACCTCCATGAATTTCCAATATCATTGGATACTTTTTACTGGCGTCAAAATTTGGGGGAGTTACTATCCATCCTTGTATTTTCTGTTTGTCAAATGAAGATTCCCACCAAATTTCTTCTACATTTCCGAGACTCCTAAAGGAGAACAGATCATCATTAAGTGCGGTTAAACGCTTATTGGATTTTGAATCTGCAACACCCAGGTCCGCTGGATGACTTGTTCCGCCAAGTGTATAGGCAAATTTATCCATGTTTGATACGGTAAAGCTGGCTGCATTATAAGGCCTGCCAAGTGAAAGCCCACCTAGGTTTTCAGTTATAACAGATACCTTACCCGCTAATGTGATGTAGGCTAATTTGGTGTCTCCTTTGTCGTCATATTGAAAGTAAAGACCCTTACCGTCTTTGCTCCAATTGATATTTTGAATATCTCTGTCGAAATCGGCAGAAATCAATTCAGAATTACTGCCATCTGCATTCATTACTTGCAGATCAGTAATTTGATATCCTTGGTATCTATCGTCAAATCCTAAGTAGGCGATTTTTGTTCCTTTTGGTGATAATACAGGATTATTATCAGGGCCATAACGTTTTGTTAATGGCTTTATCTTTCCATCATTTAAAACTATCTGATATATTTCTCCATCTAGAGGTTCTATTTCTTCTGGTTCGTGAAAATTGGCACTAAAGTAAAGTAGTGCATCGTTTTTGGACCATATTGGACCTCCATGGTCAAAATCAGTAAAGGTTAGTTGTCTTGGCGTGCCTCCTTCAATTGGCAAAGTGAATAATTGCATATTACCACTTTTTAAATATCCTTGTCCATCACCACGGTAGTTCATATCGTCAATATACGTTGGTGGCGTGTTCCATTTGGCCCCCTCAGGTTTGCTTGGCATTTTTACAATTGACTCGTGTTTTTTGGGAACAAACATGTTAAATGCCAGGCTTTTATCATCATATGACCATGCCACCTCATTAGGCATCTCTGTCTTGTTTGTCAATGCAACAGATTCCTTAGTATCCATCCACATCATATAGAGTTTCATTTTTTCATCGGCCATATTCGATTTAAAAATTATTTTTTTTCCATCGTGAGACCATCTAGGGTAAAAGTCATTTTGGTTTCCCGTTGTTAATGGTCGATTGTTAGAGCCATCAAAATTCACCAGCCAAAGATTTGAAAGATTTCTATCTGTCATTACATCTTTAAAATTTCTCACGTAGATAATTTTGGAGCCATCTGGCGATATTTGTGGGTCTGATACAAACTCCATATTGAAAATATCTATAAGCTCTAAATTGGATTGTACTTGACTATAACCCACTGTACATAATGATAATATGAATATCAGCGTTTTAAGGAAATGTTTCATCTTGATTGGTTTAAATGGTTGATTATATTTTAAACAAAGGTAACGTGCTTGTGTATCGTTTCGTTGTGTCGGAACTAAGTTAGCAAAAAGAGAAAGACGTGAAGGAATTTCGGTAGAATTTTCGTGATAATTCTTAGACGCTATGAATTATAAACGGTGTTGCACACTGGCTTTTTTATTATGCACTTAGCAATGATTAAATATAAACTAAGGCCTAATGGAAACTGTCACTTCATCGCCTTTATTTACCCCTATTATAGAGTACGAATATGGGCGACCATTGTTATCTTTTGAAGAACAGACTGTCTTAGTCCCATTAATATATAAAAACTCATGGGATCCTGGCAATTTAGCAGACCAATTTATGGATTCGCCACTTACATTAGTCACAATGGTTTTAGACTTTCCATAATGCTTTACAGAAATCTTATTTGAGAGAAGCGGGATATTGTTCATTTCAGCCCAATCTTCATTTTCTTCTATACGTGGTAACGTTGAAAATGTATTAGAACTTGCATGTACATTTACACCCATCAAACCTCGAGTCAAGTGCTCAATAATGGTAAACGAATTCTCAGGATAGTCCCGTCTTTTATTATCGATACTACAGAGATCAATGATCATATTATTAGCCAATTCATATTGATCATTTTCATAAAATATAATTGGCAGATATGACTTTAATTCAACGATTAGCTGTTGATAGTTTGCTTCATAGTTGCTTGCGATACTGCTGATTTTTTGATGATCTGAAATAGCTTCAAAATATAATAAATAATGAAGGAATGCTTGATTATTTCCTACCATAAAATAATCAAAAGTCTCATCTTCATAAAGTATGGAACGGTATTCTTTCTTTTCGCTATCCCACCAAAATTCATCTAAGAAATCTTGTTCCCGTTTCGCTTTCTCTTTGTATGTATTTGATTCACTTATTTCTCCCCTCAGCTTAAGCATTTCAGAATATGCCTTGTAAGCGGCGATGATTGAAGCTGTCATATCAATTCCAATCAAAGTTTCTCCTCTACCACCTTCGTTGTATGTTGGAATTCCTCTTTTGTTTCCGAATCGACTATTTTCAAGATCTCCCTTTAAATGCATTGAACGATTACGGTGAATGATTTCCTCTGAACTTAAATCCCAGTGGTTGATATATTCATTAAGGCTTAATGCATAAAAATTTTCTAAATCCGGATTTTCGAGGTAGTCCTTATTCCCAGTCCATTTATAAAGGCGATATGCACTAAAAGTGACATCAAAGTTGGAAGGAAGATTATACCAAAAATCTTCATCATTTTGATAATCTACTGGGGCAGGTTTATTGTAACGATTTATTTCCCAATACGTACAATAATCTTTTTCTTTACTAATGTTTTGGGCAAACTTGAGAAACATATTGTAATTATGCTTACTTAACCCTAAAATCTCTGCACCAATTGCTTGATGAGAAACATCTCGCATACAAAAAGCTTCACGATTTGGAAGCGCTGCTTCATACCAAAATCCAACGGGATCTGAATTATCGTGAGCATAGGATAGGGCTTTACTTTTTGCCCATTTAAATGCTTCCACTAATTCTTTATTTGCAGAATCAAATTGCAAGTCTCCAGTGCTTTTTCCTGATGATTCATTGGTTAAACTATTGCAGCTATTAATACATATTGTTAAAACAAACAATACGCCGAATTTTAAATTATTGATTCTTGTTTTAAGCATTTTCATCCTTTTTAAAATTCAAAACATCTCGCAAACGTCGTATATACTAATTGGAAATTAATGTCAAGATCATTCTTGAGAGATGGCTGTTAATTCAAGTGCATGTTCTTTAGTGAAACCTTGTTGACGATGCCATTCAAGAGTCATCCAACTATGAAGGTGATCCCTTTTTTTACTCGTAATAATCCTTTTTCCTCAGGATTTATTTAATAATAAACGATGTTACATAATTTGCACTATTATTTTCAGCTTTTAATATGAAAGCTAACGGTTTTAAACACTGCGTTTTGTGTTCGTTTTTTATTTTAAAGGCATTCAACTGATACGCAATAGCAATCAGTCTGCTAGATGATGGCCCATATGAATATCTTACTATATTGGTACACAAAGGTTTTCCTTAATTAATGACGTTAATGACGGTTCCAGAGGGAATTATTTTGAGATATTAAGATAAAATTCTTGCTAGTAATTTGGTTCATTCCATAATTTCGTAGTCAATACTTAGTTTTCGCAAAGCTCTTAAAGCAGAACCAGAGTTTCTATCTTCCATCTCAATATCTACAGCATCTCC